>OBVH01000005.1_pt1 | contig 243837 bp, 248 predicted proteins | sample 1495001 | NCBI WGS metagenome assembly OBVH01 (sample SAMEA2579959, study PRJEB22360) | human gut metagenome
CTCAGTTCGCCGGTTCATCCTCAGTTCCTGCTCACGTAGAAATGATGGGATTCCTGGGAATTGGTAACAACCCGATGGTAGGTTGTACAGTAGCTTGTGCAGTTGACGTAGCTCAGGCTCTGGCAAAGTAATTTAAGCCATTCTATATTGACAAACTCCTGCAGTCATATGATTGCAGGAGTTTTTTATTGTATAAATCAGAATAGATTATTTCTTCCTTTTTTAAACAAAAAACACCTCTCCTTTTCTCTATCATTTCCCTAATTCTATTTTCAGTATTATAACTTATCCTAATCTCACTACGAAAATCAATGCATTTAGATTACAAAATATAGAATAAGTCTTTCTTTTCTGTATATTTGCGCCCGGTATTTTAGATGCAATTCCGAAAAGTCGTAAGTTTTCGGAGTCATTTTATACTTCCCCCACTTAAGAACTTACTTATTTAGACAAAGTTAATGAAACAAATCAATGCAGTAATTACAGGAGTTGGAGGATATGTACCCGATTACATCCTGACTAATGATGAGATATCCAGAATTGTAGACACCACCGATGAATGGATCATGGGGCGTATCGGCATCAAGGAAAGACGTATTCTGAATGAAGAAGGTCTTGGCACTTCATACATGGCACGTAAGGCTGTGAAGCAATTGATGCAACGTACAAAAAGCCATCCGGATGACATCGATCTGGTAATTGTCGCTACAACCACTCCCGATTATCGGCTTCCTTCAACAGCTTCCATTCTGTGTGAAAGAGTGGGATTAAAAAATGCATTCGCCTTTGATATGCAGGCAGTATGCAGTGGTTTCTTATATGCTCTGGAGACCGGAGCCAACTTTATTCGTTCGGGAAGATACAAAAAGGTTATCATAGTTGGTGCCGATAAGATGTCATCGGTGATAGATTACACCGATCGCGCCACTTGTCCTATTTTTGGTGATGGTGCAGCAGCTTTCTTACTGGAACCTACTACGGATCATTTAGGCATTATAGATTCTGTTTTAAGAACAGACGGCAAAGGACTCCCTTTTTTACATATGAAAGCCGGCGGCTCCGTATGTTCTCCTTCTTATTTTACGATAGACAATCACATGCACTATCTTTATCAGGAAGGCCGTACAGTATTCAAATATGCTGTAGCCAATATGTCAGATGCTTGTGAATCGATTATCGAAAGAAATCAGCTAACGAAAGACCAAATCGACTGGGTTATTCCCCACCAAGCCAATCAGCGCATTATCAATGCTGTCGCCCAACGCCTGGATATGCCATTAGAAAAAGTCATGATCAATATCGAACGCTATGGCAACACCAGTGCCGGCACACTTCCATTATGTATATGGGATTTCGAAGATAAGCTCAAAAAAGGTGATAATTTGATCTTTACCGCTTTCGGAGCCGGATTTGCCTGGGGAGCCGTCTACGTGAAATGGGGATATGACGGAAATAAATAACGCCACCAGTACACAAGCTTAGCCACAGAAAGTCATAATCACGCCACCATCAACATCAGATAGCTTTTTAAAGCAAAATAGCCCAAAGTGCTTTTTGGCAAATACAAAGGAACCTTATGCCGCTTTTTTTTGTTATTTGCTGATAATTAAATGCATTAAGATGATGGAAAATGGCGTAATGATGCAGTATTTTGAATGGAATCTGCCTAACGATGGAAAGTTGTGGAAACAATTAAAAGAAGACGCATCACATCTACATAAAATCGGTGTGACAGCAGTTTGGATTCCGCCTGCTTATAAAGCCGACGAGCAACAAGATGAAGGTTATGCAACCTATGACTTGTATGATCTTGGCGAGTTCGAACAAAAAGGAACCGTAAGAACGAAGTATGGCACAAAAGATGAATTGAAAGAAGCGATCGACGAGTTACATAAAAACCATATTTCAGTATACCTGGATGTAGTACTCAACCATAAAGCCGGAGGTGATTTCACTGAAAAATTTATGGTTGTAGAAGTCGATCCCCATGACAGAACCCAAGGATTGGGAAAGCCATTCGAGATACAAAGCTGGACCGGATATAGTTTCCATGGACGTAAGGATAAATATTCTGATTTCAAATGGCATTGGTATCATTTCTCCGGAACCGGTTTTGACGATGCCAAAAAGCGGAGCGGCATCTTCCAGATACAAGGAGAAGGCAAAGCATGGAGCGAGGGTGTAGATAGCGAAAATGGAAACTATGATTTCCTGTTATGTAACGACATCGACCTGGATCATCCGGAAGTAATTGCCGAACTGAATCGCTGGGGAAAATGGGTTTCCAAAGAACTGAACCTTGACGGAATGCGTTTGGATGCCATCAAGCACATGAAGGATAAGTTCATCGCACAATTTCTGGATGCGGTAAGGAGTGAAAGAGGAAACAACTTTTACGCTGTAGGTGAATACTGGAACGGAGATCTGAAAACACTCGATGCATACATAGAATCTGTGGGCCATAAAGTCAACTTATTTGATGTTCCGTTACATTACAATATGTTTCAGGCTTCACAAGAAGGCAAAAATTATGATTTGCAGAATATCTTGAAGGGCACATTGGTCGAACATCATTGCGATTTAGCAGTCACCTTTGTCGACAATCACGATTCACAATTGGGCAGTTCGTTAGAATCACAAATAGAGGACTGGTTCAAGCCACTGGCCTATGGTTTGATATTATTGATGAAAAACGGTTATCCCTGCCTGTTCTATGGAGACTATTATGGTGTAAAAAGCGAAAAGTCTCCCCATGCCCCGATCATTGATATTTTACTGAATGCAAGGCGAAAATATGCCTACGGTGATCAGATCGAATATTTCGACCATCCTTCTACCATTGGTTTCATCCGTATGGGAGATAAAGAACACACCGGCTCCGGTCTGGTCTTCTTAATGTCAAATGATGAAGCCGGTAGCAAAATGATGAAGCCGGGTGAGGAACATAAAGGTGAAGTATGGCATGAAATCACCGGAAGCATTCCCGAAGAGGTCACTTTAGATGAGAAAGGAAACGGAAAATTCTCTGTTAATGCCCGTAATATTGCCGTTTGGATAAAGAAAAGTTAAAATGGAAATTCATTCGGAGAGAAAGAAAAAGCTTAGTTTACCCCTACTGTTCAAAATAATAAAAGATACAGTTTGGGGATTTATAGACGACAGCGTTATGAGGCTGAGCGCTTCATTGGCTTATGCGACATTGTTTTCAATTATCCCTTTTCTTTCTCTCCTGGTCACTGTCGGAGTCTTTTTCCATATGGATTTGGCCAACCAACTTTATGTCCAGTTACAACCCATTGTAGGACCGGAAATTACCGGAGCACTTCGCTCCATTATAGAAAATGCAGAAAATACAGATTCTTCCAGATCTGCTGCCATTGTCAGCTTAGGCATTTCTATTTTCGGTGCTACCACCATCTTTGCAGAGATACAAAGTTCATTGAACACAATTTGGGGAATAAAAGCTGTTCCTAAAAAAAGCTGGCTCAAGTTTATCAAAAACAGAATACTCTCTTTTTCCATAATACTTGTATTTGCTTTCATCCTTCTGGTTACATTTACCATCACCAGCATCATCGGAGAATTGAGTAAAAAGTTTATGGTTAATTATCCCGAAATAGCCGGGTCATTGGTTCAGGTAGTAGGAATCATTATAAATATAGGTGTAACGGCCATCATTTTCACATTGATTTTCAAAATATTGCCCGATGCCAAAATAAAAAGCAGAGATGTTTTTATTGGAGCGATTGTGACCACATTACTGCTACTGGTAGGTCAATGGGGAATCTCATTTTATATAGGGATTGCAAACGTAGGAACCGTTTACGGAGCAGCAGCATTCATGGTCGTTTTCGTTACGTGGATTTATTATTCTTCCATCATCATATATACAGGCGCAGAGTTCACCAAAGCATGGGCAAACGAAATGGGTGGTAAGATTTTTCCCGATGAATATGCGGTAGCCACCAAAACCATAGAAATACACGAAAACAAACCAATCGGATTGGATGATTGAGAACAGGGATTACTTCTCCTGCAATGACTTACTCTCAGCCTCACGACATGTTTTCGTATACTGTTTCAGATGCTTTCTCATCTGCCCGAAGCGGACAAAGCCTAAAAAGAATAAAATGATCCCGGCCATAATACACACCCACGCCAGCCCATGCAGACGTGAGATACTTTCAACTTGAAAGATCCCTATTCCTACAGTCAAGAGATAAAGTGCCATGCGGATATATGCAAACAAAGTTCTTTCATTGGCCAACTTTGTTCTTTCAAGTGCCAAATGATCACGGAGTATCAACTCTTTATCATTCTCAAAGTTATCGGTAAATGTCAACATAGATATTGAGGAAATTGTGTTCTATACGTTTTTCTTTAAAAACAAAGATAGAAAAGAATAGTTCCCCAAAACAGAATCTCAATTAACAAAAACAACCTTTTACCAGCAAGTAGATTAACGTAAACTATACCGATTGAATAGTATCTACCACCCTCCTGATATCTTCATCTGTCAATGTAGGTCCCGAAGGTAGGCAAAGACCGATATCGAACAACCTCTCACTCGTACCGTTCCCGTAAAACGGAGCATCCGTGAACACAGGCTGAAGATGCATCGGCTTCCACAAAGGACGAGTCTCTATGTTTTCGACATCCAGCTTCAAACGGATATCTTCACGACTCTTGCCCGCAAGATTCGGATCAACCAGGATACAAGTCAGCCAAAAGTTGGAAGCAAACCGTGAATCAGGATTCTCCATGACCGTAATACCCACAACATCTTTCAGCAAATCAACATACAAAGAGTGAATGGCACGGCGACGGGCAATATGATCTTCCAGAACGTACATCTGCCCACGGCCGATACCCGCACAGATGTTGCTCATACGGTAATTGTAGCCGATATGGGTATGCTGATAATGCGGAGCGGCATCACGAGCCTGCGTCGCATAGAACATTGTCTGTCGGGCCTCCTCAGACGTACGACAGATCAGAGCACCTCCCCCGGAAGTGGTAATCATCTTGTTGCCGTTGAAAGAGAGTGCGGCCAACTCACCGAATGTGCCACACTTCCGTCCGTTCAGTTCCGAACCCAAAGCCTCCGCGGCATCCTCCAATACGGGAATACCATAACGACCCGCAATATCCATGATCTCGTCCATCTTGGCAGGCATACCGTAAAGGTGAACAGGGATAATAGCCTTCGGAAGCTTACCCGTCTTGCGCAAACGGTCTTTTATGGCCTCCTCAAGCAATACCGGATCCATATTCCAGGTATCTTTCTCACTATCCACAAAAACAGGTTTGGCCTCCAGATAAGAAATCGGATTGGCAGAGGCGGCAAAAGTAAAACTTTGGCAGATCACTTCATCACCGGGTTTTACATCCAGAAGAATCAAGCCCAAGTGAAGTGCAGCCGTTCCAGCACTCAAGGCCACCACATGGCGGTCTTCATGCAAATATTCAGCCAAAGATTGCTCAAAAGCATCCACGTTAGGTCCCAAAGGCACAACCCAGTTCGTATCAAAGGCCTCTTTTATAAAGTCTTGCTCACGGCCACCCATGTGAGCAAGCGAAAGCCAGATTCGTTTGTTCATCAATAATATAATTTTATATACTCTTAATAATTTTACATCTGTTTCCCACCGCCAAAACATGATCGGGAATATCCTTAGTCACCACGGAACCAGCACCGATCACACTCCACTTTCCTATCTTCACACCGGGAATAATGGTAGTACCGGCACCAATCCAGCTACCCTCCCCCACCGATACATTTCCACAGAGAGTGGAATGCGGAGAAATATGCACATAATCCTCAATGACACATTCATGATCCACAGAAGCACCCGTATTAATAATACAATGCCTGCCTACCTGAGCACACACCTGTATAATACTCCCTTGCATCACGACACTACCCTCTCCAATATCAGCAAGCTCGGATACAATGGACAAAGGATGAATAGCACATCCAAACTCCACGGACAAAGTATCCACAATCCTCTTCCGTATCCGATTATTACCAATACTGACGATCAGTGGTCCCCGCACTTCCGACGGACGTAATACGGGATAACTAAGAAGAGAAGTAACCTCCACATTATCATCAAATAACGCTTCAATCGATTCATGACCGGCTCGTAAAATATCAATGATCACTTTAGCATGACCACTGGCACCATATAAAAACATGATTGTTACTGATTAATTATTCCCTGTAAAAGGTTCCATTGTTACTGAAGTATCAGAACTGATACCCTCACGCACAAAAACTTTTTTTATAGTCAAAAAAAAGATCTTCAAATCCAGAAAAAAAGAACAATGATCTACATACCAGACATCCAACTCAAACTTCCTTACCCACGAAATGGCATTTCGGCCATTCACCTGAGCCCAACCGGTTATCCCGGGACGGACTTCATGCCGACGAGCCTGTTCTTTATTGTATAAAGGAAGATATTGAGGTAATAACGGACGGGGACCAATAAAAGACATATCTCCTTTCAGAATATTGATTAATTGTGGGAGTTCGTCAATCGAAGTAGAACGAACAAACTTACCAACCTTCGTTAATCGTTTATCATCCGGAAGTAAGTTCCCTTCTGCATCACGTTCATCTGTCATGGTTTTAAATTTGATGACCTTAAAGATTTTACCATGCCGTCCGGGTCTTTCCTGAAGAAAAAAAGCACCGGCACCTTTATTGACAAAATAAAGCCAGAGAGTTACAAGAAGCAATACAGGCCAGATAATTATCAGGACAAAAAACACGACTACAAAATCGATTAATCGTTTAATAACATACTGATACATACCTACTCAAAATGTTTCATTATTATCCGGTACCCTCTTTCTACTGTATAATTAGACTTCAAGTATTCATACCCTTTCTCGCCCATCACTTTTATTTTTTCTCTGTCTGCAGATAAGGAATCCACCATTTCCATAAATGTATCCAAATTCCCATTTTCTGTCCAAAAGCCATAACCATTCCGTTCAGCGATCCGTCCGATATCCGTATTCAGGTCTGTAGCCAATAAAACGGGCATCCGGTTTTCTAAATAAGAAAGTAAACGGGAAGGGTAATTAGGGATGGTAAAACGTCTATCAAGGAAAATCAAACCGACATCACAAACCTTTACCAAATCGTCATACTCTTTCTTTGGAAGTGAAGAAAGCAGCATTGAATTATCCGGATGATTCGCCTCAAACCAAGACTTTATCTTGCCATATTCAGTGCCACTGCCTACAATGATGAAATAACTGTCATTACGTTCCTCATTTGCGGCTATCACGTCCAACAAGAAAATCAGACCTTGTGGACGCCCCAAATTGCCACCATATATAAAAAGAGTCTTATTAATTGGAATATGCAATTTCTGCAATATGTTTTTTCTTGCAGTTGAAGTCATTAATGGCTTCTCTAACAATTTAATACTATTGGGGCATATCTCTACTCTATCAGCCTTTATTTCCGGATTATGTGTCAACACATAATCCACATTGGCAGGAGACATACAGCCTATAAAGTCCGATATCTGATATAAAACCTCCTCTTTTTTACGGAAAAGTCTATAAATTAAGCTTCTCTTTGAAAACATTCCCAAATCAACGGCATTTTGAGGAAAAATATCTTTCAATAAAAGATAACTTTTCGCCTTACAGCGTTTCTTTTGTGAACTGATGACCCTATTGAAAGTAATGGGAGGAGTTGAATAAAGTATCAAATCAAACTGGATATCCTTCCAATATCTCTTTATGGCACATTGATACTGCATCTCCAATAACAATGTACCGATGCCTTTCTCCACCACATTGCTCTTTTGGATATTCAATGTCTTCACCCTCAAAATTTGAGCGCCACAACTCTCTTTTATTGAAGTAGATTCATGAAAGCGACGTTCGGCGGGAACAACCATATAGACCCTATGCCCATGACAAATAAATTCCCGCATCAAATCCGTGTATATCCCCCGTTCAGAAAGATCTGAAACACGGTTAAGGGTCAGAAACAAAATATTCATTTGTTCACCGATGGTTTATTACGATTAGTCTCTCTTAAAGATATCTCGCGTATACACTTTCTCAGCTACATCATCAAGACAAATATCATAGCGATTGGCGATGATAGAATCACACATAGATTTAAACGTATTCAGATCATTCACCACCAAACTACCAAAAAATGTCGAACCATCCTCCAAAGCCGGCTCATAAATAACCACCATAGCACCCTTAGCCTTTACACGTTTCATAACACCTTGAATAGAGCTCTGCCGGAAATTATCTGAGTTAGACTTCATAGTCAAACGATAGACTCCGATAGTACATTTTTTTTCCTTGCTGGCATCATACGTAGCATTCTCATCATAATAACCTGCTAAACGCAACACTCGATCTGCAATATAATCTTTTCTGGTACGGTTAGATTCCACTATTGCACTCATCATATTCTGTGGTACATTTTCATAATTGGCAAGGAGCTGTTTTGTATCCTTTGGCAGACAATAACCGCCATAACCAAATGATGGATTATTGTAATGTGCACCAATACGAGGATCTAAACATACGCCATCAATGATTTGCTGCGTGTTTAAGCCTTTCATTTCGGCATACGTATCAAGTTCATTGAAATAGGACACACGTAAAGCTAAATAAGTATTAGCATATAATTTCACAGCTTCTGCCTCAGTATACCCCATGAATAAAGTATCCACATCCGATTTTATTGCTCCCTCTTGAAGTAACGACGCAAAAGAATGAGCCCTTTCAATCAAACGTGGATTATTCATATCAGTACCAACAATAATACGTGAAGGATAAAGATTATCATACAAAGCCTTTGATTCACGAAGGAATTCCGGACTGAAAATAATGTTTTCAGAATTATATTTCTCACGAACTGATGATGTAAAGCCTACTGGAATCGTGGATTTGATTACTATAATGGCGTTTGGATTATGCTCTATCACGAGTTTAATTACTACTTCAACAGCAGATGTATCAAAGAAATTTTTCTTTGCGTCATAGTTGGTAGGTGCTGCAACTACTACGAATTCCGCATCTTTATAAGCTTTCTCGGCATCAAGAGTTGCTACGAGATTTAAATTCTTTTCTACAAAATATTTTTCAATATACTCATCTTGTATAGGCGAGATGCGATTGTTGATTTTTTCAACTCTTTCAGGTATAATATCTACAGCTATCACTTCATGATGCTGAGATAACAGTGTAGCAATTGACATTCCCACATACCCCGTTCCAGCTATTGCTATTTTCATGTTATTCAATTTTACGTATTATTCAATGATCATTTTTAGTAGCCATTTTTAATCTTTTCTCCACACCATTTTATTAACCACCCCCGTATAGCTTTGAATAATCTTCACAACCTTAGTAGATACATCGTCTACATATGCAGGTACGGGAATTCCATTGTCACCCACTTTATTCATTTCAACCGCAGTGTCAACCGCTTGTAACAGATGAATTTCATCAATACCAGCAAGTATAAAGCATGCTTTATCAAGGGCTTCAGGACGCTCTGTTGAGGTGCGGATACAAACAGCAGGGAAAGGGTGTCCGACACTCGTGAAAAAACTACTCTCTTCAGGCAAAGTTCCACTATCACTAATCACCGCAAAAGCGTTCATCTGAAGGCAGTTGTAATCGTGGAATCCAAGTGGTTCATTCTGTATCACGCGAGGATCAAGTTTAAAATTCGTAGCAGCCAAGCGATTGCGTGAGCGAGGGTGACAGCTATAAAGAATAGGCATATTATACCTCTCAGCAATAGCGTTAATCGCATTAAAGAGATTCAAAAAGTTTTTCTCAGTGTCAATATTCTCCTCACGATGAGCTGAAAGAAGAATATATTTACCCTTCTCTAAATTTAAACGTTTATGTACATCACTTGCTTCAATCTCTGCAAGATTAGCATGAAGAACTTCTGCCATAGGAGAACCTGTAACATATGTTCTTTCCTTGGGTAGACCGCAGTCGTGCAAATAAGTTCTCGCTTGTTCGCTATAACATAAATTCACATCAGAAATTATATCCACAATGCGGCGATTGGTTTCCTCAGGCAAACACTCGTCCTTGCAACGGTTACCTGCCTCCATATGAAATATGGGAATATGTAAACGTTTAGCCGAAATAGCCGATAAGCAAGAGTTTGTATCACCCAAGACCAAAACCGCATCAGGCTTACAAACCACCATAAGTTTATATGAAGTATTAATAATATTACCTATTGTCGCACCTAAATCATCACCTACAGCATCCATATACACTTCAGGATCTGCAAGTTTCAAATCCTCAAAAAATACTCCATTAAGGTTATAATCGTAGTTCTGGCCAGTATGAGCCAAAATACAATCAAAATATTTGCGACACTTATTAATTACTGCTGCTAGACGAATAATCTCAGGACGAGTACCTACAATAATAAGCAGTTTAAGTTTACCATTGTCTGAAAACTTTATGTCTGAATAGTCTGTTCTAATTTTCATATTATTCTACTGGTAAAAAGTATGTATCAGGTTTATCTGGATCAAAAGCTTCGTTTGCCCACATTAGCGTTATAAGATCATCATAATCAGAAAGATTAATAATATTATGAGTATATCCAGGTAACATGTGTATTGCTTCAATTTTTTCTCCACTCACCTCAAAGCTAAGTACCTCATCAGAATCGATTCTTCTTTGTTGAATAAGAGCTTTACCACTCACAACAATAAAGAACTCCCATTTTGTGTTATGCCAATGCTGTCCCTTTATAATGCCAGGCTTAGAGATGTTTACACTGAACTGGCCACAATTTGCTGTTCTCAGAAGTTCAGTAAACGAGCCGCGAGTATCAACATTCATTTTCAAAGAGAAAATAACTTTATCTTTAGGAAGATAACTTAAGTATGTTGAATAAAGTTTCTTTGCGAATGAATTATAAGGAATCTCTGGCATTAAAAGTGTAGAAGGTTGCTCTTTGAATCCATTTAAAAGTTTAACGATTTCACCAAGAGTGACCTTATAAGTAATAGGACAGTAGCAATATCTACCATCTACCGATGGTAATACATTTAATCCTTCAAACTCACACCTATGCTCTTCACCTTTTATTGCAGAAATCATCTCATCAACTAAATCATCTATGTATAAAAGTTCTAACTCGACAGAAGGATCATTTACTTGTATAGGTAGGTCATTAGCAATACTATTGCAAAATGTTGCTACAGCGGAGTTGTAATTGGAGCGGGACCACTTACCAAATAGATTAGGAAAACGATAAACTAAAACTCTTGCACCTATCTCTTCTGAGTAGGTTAAAAAAAGTTCTTCGCCCGCCTTTTTACTTCGTCCATATTCACTATTACCAAACCTTCCTTCCATAGAAGCTTGTGCAGAAGATGAAAGCATCACCGGACAATTATTTCCATATTTCTTTAGAGTACCCAATAAAGTCGAAGCAAATCCGAAATTACCCTGCATAAATTCCTCTTGGTTTCGAGGGCGATTAACGCCTGCTAAATTGAATACGAAATCACATTCCTTACAAGCTGTTTCTAACTCTTCTTGAGTACTATCTATATCATATTCATAAATAGCTTCTACGGTAAGATCTACAAAAGATTTAGCTTTGCCTTCAGCAATATTTTTTAATTGAGCACAAAGGTTTTTACCTACAAAACCTTTAGCTCCTGTTACTAGTATTTTCATAATTATTCAGAGCGAATATCTCTTGCTTTTTGACGTGGTAGAAGACCTAAATCTTGTTGAATGAAACGAAGTCTCATTAACTGTTCTTTCATCCCTTCAATATCAAGTCGGCGAGTGTTATGTGAATGATAATCCTCTAACCTGTTCATATCTTCATTACCTACCGAAAAGAACTTATCGTAGTTAAGGTCTCTATTATCACAAGGTATACGGAAATATTCACCCATATCAATAGCCTTTGCCATTTCTTCACGAGTAACAAGAGTCTCATATAATTTCTCACCATGACGAGTACCAATAACTTTAATCTCAGTCTTCCCAAACTTAGGATCAACTTTTGAATAAATTTGTTTCAAGGCTTCTGCAAGGACATTAAGAGTGGCTGCAGGGGCCTTTTGTACAAACAAGTCACCATTATGACCATGAGTAAATGCATAGATAACTAAATCTACTGCATCATCCAAAGTCATCATAAAACGAGTCATGTTTGGATCGGTAATAGTAATAGGTTTACCTTGCTCCATCTGTTCAACCCACAAAGGAATGACAGAACCACGTGATGCCATTACATTACCATAACGCGTGCAGCATATAGTAGTAGCAGCACTTTCGCCCAATTCACGCCCTTTAGCGGTAGCAACTTTCTCCATCAATGCTTTCGATATCCCCATAGCATTAATAGGATATGCTGCTTTATCTGTAGAAAGTACTACAACATTTTTAACACCATGTTCAATTGCAGAAAGAAGAACATTGTTCGTACCTATTACATTTGTCATAGTTGCTTCCATTGGAAAGAACTCACAACTAGGTACTTGTTTTAGAGCTGCTGCTGCAAATACATAGTCTGCATCACGCATAGCTATATCTACAGATTCTTTATTACGTACATTGCCGATATAAAACTTTACTTTAGGATTTTGTAAAGCATGACGCATATCATCTTGTTTCTTTTCGTCACGAGAGAAAACACGTATTTCTTTAATGTCGCTATCCAAGAAGCGACGAAGTACAGCATTGCCAAAAGATCCTGTACCACCTGTAATTAACAGGACTTTGTCTTTGAAAATTGACATAATATTCTATGTTATTTAAAAGTTTTTGTATCAAAAGTTGAAGGGATAGACAAATAAGCTGAAATCACCAATAAAATCAATAAAAACTTCTGTTCAATAATAGCTATGTTCATTGTAAAGCCTACAAACATTGGAAGCAACGGTAATATTCTTTTCCATTTTATGTTTTTTTTAGGACAAAAGAACACATATATAAAATAGATATATACCGGCAAGCCATACATGAATAACACATATATGTGACCTATTTCGCTTACAAATCCTTCAATACCGCACCCTGCAAATAAGAAGATAGGATTAAGGTGTGATAATGAAACCAAAAAATCACCTTTTCTGCCACCACTCATATCTGAAGATTCATAATAATCAATTCTGCTTGTCAAACCATCTATAATATCAGAATTCAGGAATTCCGCAATAATAGGTGTTACATATATTAAAACAGCAATAACTACCAACATTGTAATGATTAAACTTCTAAAATCCGAAACTCTTATTTTAGAAGTTTTTTTAGACAAGAGAAGCAGTATCATAAATGATGCTATGGTTATAGACATGCCACCAATACTCATCGTACAAAACAAAATAAACAGTGTACAGAAAAGCAAGCATACCTTGAAAAACAAATTGTGCTTTTCTTCTGATATATACGTTAAGAAAATTGCCCCGGTTGCATACGCGACGTTATTAGGATCAACCCACAAAAAATTAAATCTATAAATCATTTCATTGGCCAACACCCTTCTAGTGTGATTATCGGCCGGATTCAGAATAATTTTCAGATCAGCATAACCACCTCTATCTAAAAAATAGAAAAGTGCCAATAATGCCATGTATACAAGAGCATAAAAAAACACCTTATTAATAGAAACTCTATATCTGTCAAAATAATATTTAAAGAAAAAAAAGTACCAAAAAGATGTTATATATTGCAGTAGACGCTTGAAAGAAGTGAAAAAAGTCGTTTGATATGCTGTTTCTACGGGATAGAATGTAGAAATCAACGTGCTTAAACACATAATAACTACAATTATAGGAAAATACCTATATTCCCGTTGCGAATGTACTCTATTCCCTCTTTTATAAAACCAATATATCAAAAAAGGGAGAGACATACTTACAGAAAAAAAAGGAAACAATGGCAAGAAAAATATATCAATTAAAAATATATCAAAGCATATTTTATCAATTCTGTCAACATTTTGCATATAAAAGAAACAAAGCGATCAATAACAAGTACTAACAATCTAACATTTTCACTACATGAAACCCTTCTGCATACTCAACTTTATTTTGAGCTCCCCAAACATGATTCATTTCCAATTTCGTTTGAAATAATCTATCAAATCTATTATGTTCTTTTCCGTATGCTTCTAATGACAGTATTTTCGTCTTATAAAAATCTGATATATCTACAAAATAGATTGGATTATACACTTGTTCACATATATAGTTATTACTTTGAAAAGATAATATATTTTTACAATGCCTTGCTGCGGTTAAACATAGACGTGAGGCTTCAATATGATCCTGATTCATATCATATCTAAAATGCATAAACACTGTATCAATATTTTTTTCAAAAATTACAGATTCAATCCTTTGCATTACTTCTCTAGAATACTGCAATTCGTTACATCTTTCAGTTTGAAAATCGGTAATTTCTTGAATACCCAAAATCTCACAAGCTTTAGCACTGCTAATACGGCTGGAATGATTATCAACCTTAATCCCCATTTGGCGAAAATCAGTTTCATTGTCAGTCAAGGTCAACTTATAGACAGTCTTACCTTCTATAGCTAACTTAGCAGCTGTACCGCCAACACCTAATTCGGCATCATCGTAATGTGCCCCAATAATCAATACATTCTTTGAGTTCATATTTTTAATCTTTTATAATTGCCAACAAATGTTTTCTAAAATTCTTATCGCATTGCCTTATTAATTCTGTTGGATCTGTTAGTTTTTGATTTTCTTTAAATTCCATAATTGCGTTTGCAATATGCTGTGGCGAGTTACCTTTATAGAACATTATTGCATCAGCAACATCCGAACTCATTACAGACTTAGCCTCGGAACATAATACAGGCAGACCAGATACTAAATAAGTAATGACTTTAGAAGGAAATTGAGTATTAATAAAATCCTGACTTGCATCCACTGGACATACACCTAAATTTAACTTTTTTAAATATTTAACATACGCTTCACCTCTACGAACTCCATCATAAGACACTTTACACTTTATCGTTGAATTAGAACGGTATTCATTTACAATCTTTTCTACAGCATCCACCTCTTCAGCATTTCCAAATCCTAATAGATGAATATGAAAAGAAGAATCCAAGTATTTAGCAGACATCAATATATTAATACATCCCTTTTTAGGATCTAATATTCCAGTATATCCAACATGAAAAATATCTTTATCAAAATTAGAAGATTCATCCATAACATCATCAATAAAAAAATCCTTAGAATTATCCTTATACGCCCCATGAACTACAACATATGGTTTATTATTCTTATTTACAATATTATCTAGTAATTTAGTTGGATATATATATGCAGATGCGCACTGCAACATTTTCTTTTCTTTTTTTGATGTTTTAGGCTCATTAAAAATATCCCCATAAATTTCTTCAACCTCTTCAATAATAAATGCTTTTTTTATCTTTTTCAAAATAGGTAACATCCATAAATTTCCTATAGAATGATAAATTATGATTTTCTCATTTCTTTTTATGCTATTAAGAAGATAAAGAAGAATTGAAAATCTCATTACTAATACATTAATAACTTTAAGCACAGCCCTTCCCCTCCATGTAGTTGGAAACCAACGTATTGTATTGCATCCAAATCTACCTCGATGTCCTTTATAACATTTTTTATTGAGAGTTTGACTTGTTGATATTATATCAACCGCATAACCGGAATCATTTAACACAGATATAATATAATTAATCTTATTTGTTGATGCCAAAATATTCAACCGATTCTCTTTCTTATTAGACTCCAAGTCGTAAGAAACAATATATTTAATTCTTTCCATTTTAATTAAACCCCATATAAGCAAATACTTTATTATAGGTATTTCTTAAGTTATCAATATTAAGTTTAGCAATAGAGTACTTTATGCACTTATCTCTAACTTTAGCATATTCTAAATCATCGAGTTGTAAAATTCTGTTTATTTCACATATAAAAGCATCTCTATTACCCAGTGACAAACATTTTCCAGCTTCATATTCATTCATGTCCAACCATGGAACCTGATCACTAGTTAATACATAGCATCCAACAGATAATGCTTCAGCTATTACATGCCCATAGTTCTCGCTAAAAGTAGGAAAGAAAAACATATGATATTGTGAAAAAATCGAGTGTATATCACAATGAGACGCAATGCCTTTATAGCATACTTTAATATTGGAAGGTAGTTTATTAATCGTATCCTCACATAAATTCCAATATTTTTCATCTTCCTTAACTCCATAAATATCCAAAAAAATATTACCCTCAACTTCTTTTAAGATATCTAATGCATAGATTAAGTTCTTCTTTGGTACAATCCTCGATATAAAAACAACTTTTAAATCAGATACATTTTTACTCGGCCTTTCGAATTCCAACTTTGGAAGTGAAGGTACATTTGATACTGCAAAAATCCTATTTGGATTACCATTTACCCATCTTAAAACTTGCCTAGTCTCTTCCTCACTTGTAGATTGAATATATATATCATCAAAATATCCCAAAATCTTCAAGAAGAGTAGATAAGGTATCTTCTTGTATTTTTTCTTAAATGCTCCTTTACAAAGTTCCCCTCTTGGAGCTAGCAAAACTACAATTTCATATTTTCTACATAACTGAAGACATGGAATAATACATTTTTGAAATAATCCTTGAAGATAAATTAATTCAGGCCTAATTTCTTTGATAACAGATTCAAACGATTTCTTATTAAAATCTTCATCATTTAAATATAAAGCGTTACAGTTTCCTCTATCATTCCAACCTTCTTGAATACCACCATATCTGTTTTTTTCTCCAAGATCATGATCTGTCGTAACAACATAAACATCATTATCAACACCACCAATTAAAGTGCAAAAATTATCAATACTGACAGGCGGGCCTCCATATTTTTCACCAGGAAAAAATCCTGCCATAAAAATTAAAATCTTCATATTTTATTATTTTCACAAACGCCCTGTTATGGCGTTCCTTGTATGGAAGATAATTACGACCACTTCACCATAAGAAGAGTTAAATTACTAAGTTTATTTATCACCAAGACGAACGCCTCAATCGAACACTTACATTATTCTTTATCAAAAGCATCTATAAACGAAACCTTATTCTTGTTAATTATCGTAACCCCATATTCTTCTGCATATCTCTTTATAACCCAACAAGACTTTAACGAATCTACTATCTCTTCAAGATACTCATGCAACTTAGCAATTTTACCTTCTGCGTTAATCTCAATAGGTGTCATTTTCATCTCGTATGAATTCTCGTAAAAATGTTTGTCTACCATACAAGGTTGATTCACCTCATTGACGCAGATGCTTTTTGTCCACGAAAAATCGGCTCCATATATTTGAATTTTATTATAACCCAAATTTATTGCAGAATATAAAGCAGCAATCAAAACATTGGGCAATTTGGGAGTGCCTATATTTTTCTCATAAAAATATCTACAAACAGGCCATATACCATCAACATAGGTATACACAAAAGGCTGCATATTTACATGCGGATTTGATAATATTTTCCTCAATACTTTATATCCCTCTTTGGGTACAATTAGATTCATATCCCAATCAACCTCATCCATAATTTTCTTCCATTGGGGAAAATTTGTTTCACCCTTATTAATATTAAGCCAAAACGCTGGATCTATTATAATATAATATTGGGGCTTTATTATAAAAAACAAAGGTGATAGCACAAAAAAATTAACAACAAAAGAATTTGTCTTATCCGCACAAATTTCGTCAAAATTGTTATTTAATGAATCGCCATTTACCAAAATTTTACAGGATGTATTGCTTGTAACAGTCTTTTTTAATCGATATTTCGGTAAACTCGGATTTCTAATTATTCTAGAAAATGACATTACTAGAAAAAAAACATTTTTTAAAACTCCCTTCATTTATTTTTAGTACGATTAAAAATATCAACTAACATTGCATGATACAGATACACTCTGGCATCTCCAATTTCATCAATAAACTCACCTGAATAGTCTTTGCTTAAATATTTATACGCATAAGTCTTCATAGACTCTAACTCGGTATAGCTTTTTACGCCTAAAATCCTTAAAGACATTTTAACCATTTTCTTTATAGACACCGGCAAAACTTCTGCTAAAAAGGCAATTGATTTTTCTCTCATAATTGTACTTATTGGCAGTTTTAAGGTATTATCTTTTGTATTATAGTTCCATACTCTACAATGTGAAAAAAACGGTATAGACATAACATCTTTTAAAATTGTATTGATAATATCCAGCATAAATTTACTATCCTTCATTAAATCCATAGGTACATTACAGTTTCTCAAAACTTGGTATTGCCCCATCAAAGAAATAGAATAGTTAATTCTATTAGAGAAATTAACCATAATATTATCACAATTTGATCGTCTTTCAAGTTCCAAGTAAAATATATCATCAATAGATAGATTTTCAGCATCAACCTTAAACTTAAATTTTAACACTTTCTTGTATTTCAAAACAATATTATCAACAAATTCCTCAAAATTTATATTTGCCAATTTCAATATGGCATCTCCCTTGTGGAGTTTTAAAAGATAATCTCTCACATACTGCTCTACAGTAAGTCGCTTCTGCGATTCTATCCACGAAATATTTCTGTACATTTCTCCATAATAACCATAAGTAACAAATTGTTCTGTATCATTCTCTAATGACTTCATGATAGAATCTGAAGCTTGATAAATCAAAGATAATATGCCATATTTATTTTTATAGTAATCCCAAAATGAATCAATTTTTGAGGGATTAGACCAATCCAATAGTTTTAAATCCAAGCCAAAAATATCCGATATTTTATTCACAATATCTCGATCTTCTTTAAATGTATCAGTTATAATACTATTGCCTATTCCGTACAAAAGCGTGGGTTTAAATCCTTCTGATAAAAAAGAGGCTAATGATATTCTTGAATCCAACCCTCCAGTCATACAAATAGAAGTAGAAGCGTAGACATTTGATAAAACTTTTGCTGTCTGAGACAAATTAGCCACCACCTCTGACACAGAATTCTCATATGAATCATATGGTCTTCTCCATTCAAATGCTATTTCCTTTATTGCGAATTCTGAAGTTTGCAGGTTTATCGATATATACTCATTACCAGACAATCTATAAATATCTTTACATAAAGTTTCAGAACCGACACAAGCTCCAATGTACACAAATTCAAGAAGTCCATTGACATTTAATGCTATTTTATCATGATTCGAGTATATCAAATATAAATCATTAGATATCACCCAACTATCTCCTAATTTAGAATAAAATATATCATATGCATAATATTCTTCACAAAAAATCCAAATACGCTTATTTCTCTTTATTATGACAGCATAATTACCAATCATATTATTTCTCAACTCTTGTACACTGCCATCAAAATCATGATATATTTCTTCTAATGCAGGGAGTCCTATCAACCCTTTATAAATGACAGAACCAGTAACAGCAACAAAATCCGCCCCTGTTTGATAGTAATTTTCATTATTAACTTTTAATTTATGGAATATCGTGAAATCAAAACCAGATTCCTTACACTCTCCTGAAATAGGAAATCCAAGAGAAATCTTTTCTTTTTTAATTTTCTCATGATTTCCATTATTAGATAAATAAAATAAAGCCATATTATTTTTTTAATTTATTCTTTATCACATTAGACATACGATTAAAATCAAAAGGATATATTTTAAGAACCGCAAATAAGTATATAAAAAAGATTAGGGTCTTTATAATAAAAGCATATATTGAAGTTCCTCCAAAAAAGACAAATGATGTCAATACCGACAAAGCAAATATTAATAAAATCTTACGATTATAGATCGGATGCATCGCTTTGTTCGAAAAATAGAATATCAAAAGAAAGGTAAATACATTAGTAATAATAAGCGAAAAGCAAGCACCATAATAAGAATATTTCGGGATTAAAAGTAAATTCAAAGCCACACTGAGAACAGAAGCTATCACCCATATTGAAGATTTGATCTTTACGAAACTAATCTTATATGCAATAGGAAAACTAAATAATTGGCGATATATATCTATAAGTATGGCAAACAGAACCAAATACATGATAACCCCACTCTTAACATATTTATCAGATAGAATTAATACAATATTATTGGAATATATCAAAATACATGTCAATAGTACTGTGATAAACACGAAGATTTTTTCTATAAGTTTACAAGAATAATTAATGGACTCAACTTTCTTGTTTTCAAAATCATTATAATTTGTAAATACTATTGGAGACAAAGCTTGATTCATTGACTGAAAAATAATACTGGGAATAGAGCCTAAAGTATTGCCCATTCCATATAATCCTACAACTGAAGACGAAGTGTATTTATTAAGAATAAATCGATCAGCCAGAGACACTATATATCTAGAAATATCACTTGGAAATTGTGATATAGCATATACTAATGATTTTCGAAGTTTGACGGCGCTAAATTGAAAAACGATATATGACTTAGAAAACCATATAAACATTAAAAATTGGAGAAACCCACTAACGAACATAGTAAATATAATAGCTAACGCTTTATCTTCCATTTGAATAACGAGTACAAGCTGCAATACAATTTGAATGACACCCAATATAATAGTAACTATTGAAATTTTTACCGCTTCTTGTTTTACATATAGAAGGGAAATAATTAAGTTATAAAAAGTAGAAAAAAATACAGTTCCTATTGCCAATATGATATATATACCAGGTACATTCAGCCAATCTCTAATTGTATTGATAAAAGCCGTCAACGTAAGTGTAATAACTATTGAGATGAATAAAACAAAATAAACTATTGTAGAATATAACACATTAACTTCTACACGATTTTTGCAATCAAAGAAATACCTTGATATAGACCCCTGCATTGAAACAGTCATCAATATAGAAAAAAGCGCAATAAATGATGAAACAATATAAACCTTCCCATAGGATTCCGGTGGAATCAAACTAGAATATATAGGTAAAAGCACAAACGAAGTAGCTTTTAAAACAATTGTTGACAATAAATACAATGAACTATTTCTTAATAAGCTTGACATTATTTTAAATAAATATCAAATTATTTCTTACATATATTAACATTATACTAAATTTCAAGAAAGTAATCATATAATAACATTAAAAGGGTATAATGTTATCAATAAAGAAGCATTTTCCCTCTCATTACATCTTCAGAACAAATTATTACTCACATCTTGAATCATTCCAACACCCACTTCAAACTTTTCATGCCATACACCATCTCTATCTTGGTAGAAAAGTTCTGTATTGTACCACTTATCCATTATACGCCAGAATTCACGCACTGACATACCAGTATACTCTATAAACTTATCCACAACACCTTGATCAAGCTTTTTATCACGTTCTTTTACTATTGGAACCATCTCTTCACGAGTAACCAAACCAGCACGAATCCAGCGAGAGGCCATTTCTGTAGCAGAAGCATGTGCAAATTTGGGATATTTCAAATATTGATTTAAAAGATAACTAATTGAATCTATTTGATTGTAGTTTTCCAAAGCTCCTTCACGCTGATATTCATGTTCCATATGGCGGAATCCCCAGCGTTTTGCAACTTCATAATTGTGATGAGTATCCCAGGGAACAAAATAGCTAAGGTATACAGCTTCCAAACCGCTGGCTTCATATTCTTCCAAAGTCATTTGTTTAGCAGATTCAAGTTCAGCAGGTTTGATTAGACCATCTTCCAACCATTTATCCCATATTGGTTTAACCACATCGTTTAAAGGTTGAAACTTTGCAGACGGTGTTTCTTCATCATATTTACCACCGTAAGTATAGTTTACATTTTCACCATACACTAACAACTTCAAGCCCAATTGAACAGCCATCCTATAAGGAAATGCATAAATAAGTGCATCAAGATACCATGTGGGTGAACCAATTTCCTCAAATGCTTTTCTTGACATGATTTTAGCAACACGTGGATTAGGTTGGATTGAAATCACATCACAACTAAAAGTCTCTGCTATATTTTGGATATTTTTCTTTCCTGTTTCTGTCCATTCGGTACATGCTGTTGAAAGAAGAACAGGATTCATTTTCATAACTTCTTTCATAATATATACCTGAAAGGTCGAGTCCTTACCACCAGAAACCGCTATTGCGCAATCATACTTATTGATCCCATTACAATTTCTATATTTATCACATAGAGCTTTAAACTCTTCCATCCTGTGAGCCCAATCTGTATTTTTTTGTTTCTCATAATGATGACAAGGCGCACAGATACCATCTTCCATAAACTTAATCCCTGGACGCGTGTCAGGCATTAAACATTTTCTACAATACTTCATCTTTTCCTTTTTAATTAACAATATTTATTATATAATTTTCTCATTATTACATATGAGCAATACCCCCAAAAAGATTAAATTAGAAAAACCTTCTCATTCTTGATATTACAATGTTTTTTCAATGATTTCATCGACATCTACACCTTTGAGATTCAAAAGTATTTCGACAGCTTCACGAAATGCCCCTTGCCCACCTCTTTTATTGCAGACTATATCACATGTTTTAATTAAACGATCATCTGCATCTGCCACTGCGAAACTTAAACCACACTCACGCAAAAGTTTTAGATCGTTTATTTCATCTCCAATAAAGGCTATCTGATCCAAAAATAGATTATTTTTTTCAACAAAGCTCTTAATATTATTTAGTTTATTACTAGTTCCAAAAATGTACTCATCAATCTTCAATTTTTCCACACGTCTTGCAACAATTTGAGAACATTCTGTTGTTATTATGCCAGTTTTTATACCTGCTTGTTTGAGCAAGAAATAACCTGTCCCATCTCTAAGACTGAAATCCTTTAATAATTCCCCATTAGAAGAATAAAATACAGTTCCGTCTGTAAGAGTTCCGTCAACATCCGCAAAGAAATATTTAATCTTAGCAGCCTTCTCCTGAAGTTGGTTATTGAATATCTCCATCATAGAGTGTTTTATCAGCTTCAAGATCTTTAGTTGCTTTCTTACCAAACAAATCCCAAAAATGAACAGGAGATATCCCCCCACCAGGGCACTTTACCATAATATCTTCTTCGTTAATCACTTTTCCATACGGGATAGCACGTTTACTAGTAACAGAAACTCCATATTTTATTCTAGCAGCCTGTTCAGTTTCATTATTCTGCCGAACAGACGAGCCTAAACTTTCTTGTACTGCTTTTGAATATTTCACAATCAACTCCATACCACGACTTTCAACTGAAGCAGCATGATCAGGACCTATCATAGCACGGTCTAATGTAAAATGTTTTTCTATAACACATGCTCCTAATGCAATAGATGCAGCTGGTATAGCAACCCCCGTATCATGTGAAGAGTATCCAACCAATGTTCCAAGTTCCTCCTTAAATGTCTTGATTACATTTAGATTTACTCGATCGTTCGGTACTGGATACATAGTCACAGCATGGAATACCATTATCTTATCATTGTATTGTTTAATAAACTCAACGGATGCCTTTATTTCCTCCATCGTATGCATTCCTGTAGAAAGAAATATTGGTTTACCATATTCGGCAACTTGCTTCAAAAGTGGATAATCTGTAACAAATGGAGATGCGATTTTATGAACAGGAACATTCAACGTCTTTTCTATAAATTCAAATCCGGTTGCATCAAATCCACTCACTAAAAATTCTACGCCAAGGTCATGAGTAAACTTTTGAAGTTCTAAATACTGTTTGTCAGAAAACTCTAAAGCATGTTTATGCTCGCCATAGGTTTTGCCAAATGCATAGGGCTTATTATAAGGAACATCAAGTGCATCTTTCGTGTACATCTCGTTAATGGTCCGTTTCTGCATTTTTACTGCATCAACTCCTACCCTAGCTACCTCTTTTATCATTTCTTTGCAGATACTGAAATCACCATTATGATTGATTCCTATTTCAGCTATAATATAAGGCACTTCACCCTCGCCAATCCATCGATTAGCACCAACTTGAATAAGATTCATATTAGTAGTTTTAATTGTATTTCCTATCTATTATTTATTGCTTCAACAAACCAGGAGGTGATTACACGAGGTCGCGTAATTGCGGTACCCGAAATTATTGCATAAGCACCTAATTGCATAGCTTTTTTAGCTTCAGCAGGTGTATTATACCTTCCTTCTGCAAATACTGGAATATCAATATTGACAACAATTTCCGAAAGCAGTTTATAGTTTGGTCCATCATGAAATTGTATAGTTTCTGGTGTATATCCATTTAGTGTTGTTGATACAGCGTCTGCTCCAGATTTGGCACAAGCCATTGCTTCTTCATAAGTTGCGATATCTGCCAATACTAGACAACCATAACGTTTCTTTACTTCCTTAATAAAATCTGGGCCAGAAAAGCCCCCCCTTATTCGAAATGTTCCATCGATTGCAATGATATCGCTACCTGCCGCTAACAGTTGTTCTACTTCCGCGAAGGAACCAGTTATCCTAACTGTACCATCCTCAAATTGTGATTTTTGAAGACCAATAACAGGAAGATTTACAGTTCTCTTAATAGCTTTAAGTTTTTCAATACCTTGCGTTCGTATACCCTTTGCTCCACCCATTTCAGCAGCTTTGGCAAATAAAGCCATATATTCCGGATCTGCATTAAAGGGATCATTGCCCTCAGATTGGCATGAAATTATAATACATTTCTTTAATTGCTCAATAATACAATTCATTTCGTTTTAGTATTTAAGAGTATATATTCAGCATAAGACATATCCTCCCTTGTATCTATATCTATCTCTCCAAAAATATGATTTACCACCATGGGATACATCTTTTCTCCAAGTATATTACCTTTAAGTATTTGTTCTTTAGAAGTTATGTATAACAATCCATTCTCATAATAAAGAGGATCCATATCTTGGCTCCGCATACCAAATTTATAATTCCAAGGAACAAACTGATTATCAATAATTTTTCCAAGCTTTCTACATGATTTATTTATTGTCATAAGACTATCATAACCACCTTGTTCTAATATACGAATAGACTCAGAAAGAAGTTTTTTAGGTCTTAATGGATTGGTTGCCTGAAGCAACACCATGAAATCAAAATCTTCGCCATTTGCAACAAGTGCCTCTCCAACATGTTTTAATACAGCTGCAGTTGTAACGAAGTCACCAGATAACTCATCTGGACGCTTCAACACTTTAGCCCCATATTTTATACTTATTTCCCTAATTTCTTGAGAGTCTGTAGAAACATAAGTTTCTGAAATTTCAGGATTAGATAAAGAATATTCTATTGAATAGGCGATCAATGGTAAACTAGCCAAAGGATAGATATTTTTATTAGGAAATCTTTTAGATCCCCCTCTAGCTGGAATTACAGTTATGTATTTCATAAGTTTAGTGTCTGGAAAATTTTATCTTATACTCCGCATCCAGAATATTTAGGAGTACTTTCTACAATACGTTAACACTCAAATTAGGGCTCAAAAATGATATATATATCTTTGCTGCCAATCAACAACCAACTGTTATGTATAACAGCGGAGATCTTGAAAGATCTTATTTTCAGTACCAAATGGAGGCAGTCCCCCATGGATTATCTTGGCAAATTTTTCACCGGAATTTTTAACGGTTGCAGAGATTTTTGGAGTCTGGCACCGCAAAACATAGACTTGGCTGTACGCCAATAGTTAAAAAACAATCGAATTTAATAACAACTTTTTGTGAGGCATCCAGGCAGGTGCCTTATAAAAGGATATGTTCTAAATTGAGTGCTTACAGATAAGTACCTTACTTAAAAAATATTATCTTTCGTTCATCCCAATTTATTCTTCAACATACTCCCACGGATAAGGATTATCCACCACAGTCTGAAACTCGTTGATAGCCTCTTGCTGTTCAGTAGTAAGTGATAACGAATCCCAAGAAGCGATAATTGCACGGGCTTCGTCAGCCAAAGGCTCGTCGAATACCTCACCATAGCAGGCGGTAAGCAGACGAAGCTTCAATAGCGAAGCGGGAAGGGTATCGAGGATATCCCAGCAACGATCTAATATTTCCTGGATATGTTCGCGCTTTTCTCCGTGGTCGATGAACGATGCATTGTAACCCATCAGGAGAGCAAGACAGACAGAGGCCTGCTCTTCAACTGTAGAACCTTTGATACCGGAATTATACAATGTTGTGGTCAAGTGGTAAACTTCATTGTTACGGCGGGACAAGTCATCGCTGTAAATGGGACTCCCGTCCATGCCCAAATACATCAGGTCGTGCGCGGCACGCTGAAGGGAAGCTACTTCTTCGGAAAGAGTCATAATAAATTTGAATTATGAATTATTTGATTACTTCTATAAGATCAGGGTGAATAGTGGCCATGGCAACAGCTATGACACCTTGTATGGCAATGACCACGCGACGATCCCGAGCGCCTTTCACTTTCAGGAAAACACCTTCCTGACCCTCGAAGTCACCACCCGTAATACGGACTTTGGTGCCTTTGGACAGGTTGAGTTCATCGGGTTGAAAATATAAGAGGTGGTCATTGTAGGTGCCGGCTACAGCGATGAAGCGCTGCATTTCATTGTCGGGGATAATTATCTTCTTGCCGCTACGGGTATCGGTTATATATTGTAAATAAGCAACCATAGACTTGACACGCTTCACTTCGGAAGGACAAGCGTGAATAAAAATCAGATTGTGAATGATAGGAACCAAGACACGGACTTTTTTCCCTTTCTTTATACTTATCTTGTATTGCATGGGGACAAAACAGCCCAAGTTCTCTTTCGCAAGCAACTGCATAGCGTCAGTCTCCCGACGATAGGTGGCACGCATAGCGAACCATATTTCGGTCTCTTTCTCTACTTCCATTATCAATTATTTCAAAAAAGGACATTCCTCCGGGGCTTTGAACTTCTTGCACATACTTGAAATTCAATCACTTGCGAGTACTTTATGTAATATACGGCAAGCTTTATACTCTCTTGCCACGATTTCTTGCAGTTACTCATTACCTATCTGGTAAGAAGCTATAGACGAACGAATTACACTAAAAAAACGTGTTTTTAAACGTTCGTCTATTTGAACACTATTTTGGTATTCATTTTTTCATTATCAAAGCATAAAAGCAGACAGATAAAAAAGAGATTTTTATTCATAAGTATCTATCTAATAATTAACATGTTAAAATAGAGCCTCAAGAGTGCAAATCATTTTTTTTATTAAACATTTTGCTATTATAAAAATACCCCTTATCTTTGCGTTCAAATAGACGAACGTCTTTTGAAACACCCCTCCATTTCCAAATTATCGCATTATAAACCAACAACTTACCACTTCAATAAAAATCAAACACCACATTTTATCCTGTATTTGCAAGTTTACTAAATTTTTCGTCCATACCTTTGCCATATTTTACACAAATAAAAATCACTAAAATTAAAAAGAGTATGAACTACGAAAACAAACAACAAGAAGAAAAAAAAGAAACTCAAAAAAAACAAAACAGACAACAAGCAAACATCTGACAATAAAATCCTTAAGTCAAACAGGGGACGAAAAAAGGAGAAACCTATACAAGGGATTGTTTTGAGACACTACGAATGCTTAAAGCTACTAATCGCACTCTATCAAAATGGAGCAATGGGTATAAAAAAGGAGACATCACAAATTGCGTTAGCCCGATATATAAATGACAAAAAACTATTAGGGAATATTCGAAACGGAATATTCATTCCATTGAAGCTCAGCACTATTCTAAAGGAAATAAACACCATCTGGAACGAAACACTACAAGATAAATCCATTGGCATAAAATAGACAAGAAAACACACCATGAATTATTATACTCCAACTTAATCGGCAAACACTCTACCTTCGGGCCGACAAACAATTTATAAACTTTAAAATCATTATAACATGAAGAAGTTGAAAAGGCCGGCATCACAAAGTGAAGCCATGAGACTAAAATGGAAAAGACATATCGTCTTCGAGAAAGGATACACCGAATCGTGCGCCGAATGGATGGCGGAACGGCTTGAAACACTTCTAGACCACATGCAATATGGACATGCGGCAGTGGCTTACCGAAAACAGAACGGGAGTTTCCAACTGGTGAAGGCAACACTGATTTACTACGAAGCGAAGTTCCATAAGAAGTATAATCCCACAAAAGTAGAGGGGGCGGTAGTGTACTGGAATGTGGACGAACAGCGGTGGACGACGTTTCAAGTGGAGAATTTCATGGAATGGAGACCGATCGTATAGGGGAGGCACCACAGATTACACAGATTTTCACAAATGAATTATTTCTATTTTGAGGAATCAGGAGAAAACGTCTTTGGGAATCCGGTGTAATTTGTGGTAAATATCTTATTAAAAGTACAAACAACTAATCTAAAAAACAATATGGCGACAACATACGACGGGATCAACTATTTCCCGATAGGCGTAAATTTCATGGAAGAGAACGCAATGGAAGTAATAGAAGCAAAATACGGAATAAAGGGCCCGGCAATCGTGCTGAAGCTGCTTTGTAAAATATACAAGGAAGGATACTTCATCCGTTGGGATGAAGAACAGTGCCTGATCTTTGCCAACAAGGCAGGGAGGGAAGTGCAGGCCGGAGAAGTTCAGGGAATTATCGAAACCCTCTTTATCAAAGGAATACTGGACGAGAACAGTTATCAGGAAAACGGAATACTGACTTCGGAAAGCATACAGAAGGTATGGCTGGAAGCTACGAAGCGAAGGAAAAGAGAACTGTCGGAGCTCCCCTATCTGATAGTAAAACCGGAAAAGGAAAAAGGAAAACCCGATGCTCCTTCTACACCACAGGAAACTCAGCAACCGGAGCTGTTCAAAGAGGGAAAAACACCTGTTAACCCCAAAAACGTAGTACATCATGTAGCCGTTGACGCAAAAAATGCATGCGATTCCAGACAAAGTAAAGTAAAGGAAAGTAAAGCAGAGGAAAGTAAAGAATTCCCCCCCTCAGCTCCCCCTGAAGGGGAGGGGGAAGAGCGGAAGGAGGATTCTGCTTATCTACAGATACCGGGATACGCCTTCAATACAATGACGCACAATTACTCGGGACTGATGGACACGCTAAAGAGATTGAGCATTACCGACACCGGGGAAGTAAACTCAATACTCAGGCTGTCGGACTATGGAAGAAAGGGAACGACGGTATGGAAACTGATTGCAAACACTTGCTGGAGCGATATCGGAGCCAAAGGAAGATACCTGATAGCGGCGCTAAACAAGGCGAAAAGAAGATAGCAGGAAGTGTCAGTCCCCAATTTGTAGTTGACAAAAAAGCAAGTATACAGGCTTTTGGTCAGAAAGGGCCTCTGTGAGACAAAGGAGTTAGGATTATACTTAACCAACTAAAGCACAGCGTCTTCAAAGCACAAAACTTCTGTCAGCAAAAGCTTTGTTTTAACAGTATGTTAAAGCTTGTTCTTTAGATGCAAATACCAAGTTCTTTACGTGCAAAAGACTTGTTATTTGCATCTAAGAATAAAATGGCCAGAAGAGGACGTTAACAATGTTAATGAAGAGCACTTGATACACCCAACCGGAAAATGAGGAAATTAAGATTAAAAGTCAGTGCTCCGACCTTTTTAAAGCAATGTACAAGGATCTTTCTGCTTAACAAAGCATTGTGACAGCAGCACGGCAAACGGAGTATCGTATACTCTCGCTTTCTGAGGACACCCCTTTACACAGGCACAGCATTTAATGCAGCGTTCGGCATCCGTATTCAACTCGTCACCTTTTATAATAGCACTCACGGGACACATCTTCGCACATGCACCACAATGAGTACACAAGGATTCGTCTTCTACCCAAGGAGTACGGGGAAGTGGGACACCACTCTTACGCAAAGCAATCACCTTTCGCAAAAAACGGAACAGCGGAAAGAAAGGCTGGCGCGGACGCCGGATTTTACGCACATCCACTGCATACAGTTTCTCCGGCTCGGCAGCAGATGCTATTTTATCCGAGATCTGCTTTCCAAAATCAGCTGCCAAAGTAAGATCACGTTCATCAGGACGTCCGGCAGCTACGGGATATTTCTCTGTACTATATGAATGTTCTCCGATGAAGGTTGCACCGGCAATCACCTTAAATCCCTGTTGAATAGCCCAATAATCAAGTTCCATCAACGATTTTTCATAAGCGCGATTACCATATACCACCACGATAACTGCCGGAGTATTATTTCCACGTACACTTGCCAGACGATCCATGGCCAGAGGAGCCACACGCCCTCCATATACAGGTACGACAATAATGGCTAACGCAGATTCGGTAATTACTAAATCCTGAGCTGCCTGTTGTGTTAAATTCGTGTTTATCACATTTGTTATTCCAGTTCCACGAACAATTGCCTCTCCAACTTGTTTTGAGGTGTGGGTAGGCGAGAAATAAATCAGATGGACTTCGTTTGCTGTCATAATAGTTATGTTTTGTGCAACAAAGGTACACTTTTATGAAGAAAAAAAGAGTAAACGATCATAAAAACCAAATTTATTTATTATCTTTGCGGCGTTGAAACATTCCGATAATCCTCCAACGGGAGACGAAACTCGGATTTCCGATTCAACAAAACATCCCAAATTCATCATATAAAAACTGTTGCGTTTGTTAAGCTTCCGGCCATTGCGTCGTAGCTTCGGCCGTACGTATTTCAACAAATAAAATTAAAATATTAAATAACTCACATATACTGTATGTATAACATTATCCAATTGAACGACAAAAATTTGTCGGAACTACAAACTATTGCCCAGGAACTGGGTATCAAAAAAACAGACTCACTTAAGAAAGAAGAACTTGTCTACAAAATCCTTGATGAACAAGCTATAGCCGGAGCTACTAAAAAAGTAGCAGCTGACAAACTTAAAGAGGAACGTAAAGAAGACAAGAAAAAACGCTCTCGAGTGACAGTAAAGAAGGAAAACGCCGACAAGGTTTTCTCTTCTACCAAAAATGGCGAACTGACCAAGACAGATGCCAACGCACCTGCAACCAAAGCACAAGCTAAGACAACAGAACCGACTAAGGAAACAACTAAAGAGATGAGTACTGAAACGAGCGCCACTCCGGCAGAATCGACAAAGGTAACTCCTTATGCCACTCCGAAAAAGAAACCGGGACGTCCCCGCAAAAACGCAGTGGAAGCAGAAACCAAACCTGCAGAGGTTACAGCAGACAAACCTGTAACAACCCCAGCGGTACAGGAAGAAAAGCCGGCTGCTCAACCGGAAACGGAAAAACGCCCTATCAGCAAACCGATCCTCAAACCGAAACCAACCGTTGTAGACGAAGAAAGCTCAATCCTCTCGGATATGGATGCAGATGATGATTTCATCCCCATCGAAGATCTGCCTTCAGAAAAAGTAGAACTGCCTACTGAATTATTCGGCAAATTCGAATCAACAAAAACAGAACCGGTAACCACCACTCCCGAACCGGCTGCACAACCTCAACGTCCCCGTGTCATTCGCCCACGCGACAACAACAATTACAGCAATAACAATAATAATAACAACAATAATAACAATCAGCGCAACAATAACCAGCGTCCTCCTGTACAACAACGTCCCATGCCGCAACAAAATGCAACTGAGCCCGCTCCTGTTCAGGAACGCCGTGTGATTGAACGCGAAAAACCATACGAATTCGATGATATCCTCACCGGAACCGGTGTATTGGAAATCATGCAGGATGGCTACGGATTCCTCCGTTCATCAGATTACAACTACCTCTCTTCACCGGACGATATCTATGTATCTCAATCACAAATCAAACTATTCGGACTGAAAACCGGTGATGTAGTAGAAGGTGTAATCCGTCCGCCCAAAGAGGGTGAGAAATACTTCCCATTGGTGAAGGTTTCTAAAATTAACGGACGTGACGCTGCTTTCGTACGTGACCGTGTGCCGTTCGACCACCTTACTCCGCTTTTCCCGGACGAAAAGTTCAAACTTTGCAAAGGCGGCTATTCCGACTCCATGTCGGCACGTGTGGTAGACCTCTTCTCGCCCATTGGTAAAGGACAGCGTGCACTGATCGTAGCCCAGCCTAAGACAGGTAAGACCATCCTGATGAAAGAAATTGCCAATGCCATTGCTGCCAATCATCCGGAAGTATATATGATTATGCTGCTGATTGACGAGCGCCCGGAAGAAGTTACCGACATGGCCCGCAGCGTCAATGCCGAAGTGATTGCTTCTACATTCGACGAACCTGCCGAACGCCACGTAAAAATAGCCGGCATCGTTCTTGAGAAGGCCAAAAGACTGGTAGAGTGCGGACACGACGTAGTTATCTTCCTCGACTCGATTACACGCCTGGCACGCGCATACAACACTGTATCTCCGGCATCGGGCAAGGTACTTTCGGGTGGTGTGGATGCAAATGCACTTCACAAACCGAAACGTTTCTTCGGAGCAGCCCGTAACATCGAGAACGGAGGTTCGCTCACAATCATCGCTACCGCCCTGATCGACACCGGTTCTAAGATGGACGAAGTGATCTTCGAAGAGTTCAAAGGTACAGGTAACATGGAGTTGCAGCTCGACCGCAACCTGAGTAACAAGCGTATCTTCCCGGCTGTCAACATTGTGGCATCGAGCACACGCCGCGACGATCTGCTGCTCGACAAACAGACACTGGACCGCATGTGGATCCTGCGCAAGTACCTGTCGGATATGAACCCGATCGAAGCAATGGACTTTGTAAAAGACCGACTGGAAAAAACCAAAGACAACGACGAGTTCCTGATGAGCATGAACAGTTAAAAAAGTCCTTTTGTAAACAAAACATAAAAAAAAGAGTGAGATTCTGCTTGATTCTCACTCTTTTTATTTAGCTTTGCACTATATGCATCATAAACAAGCATAAAACAAACACCGGAAGTACAACAATTACTGTGGGAAAGTTTATTAATATAACGTTTATAGCAGTAGTAACCCTATACTCTGTCACTACACATGCTGCCAATAAAGCAACAATGCACGTGTCAGCACTCCAAAGCCTGATTGACAACAGCCTCAATTATAGTAAAGAAGCCCCCAACGACAGTATCATCCAATGGGGTCATGAACTGGCTCCTATCCTGAAAAAACAGAAAGAGTACAAAACCCTCTTCCAGTTGAAACAGCTTATTGCGACTGCCTATGCCACACGCGGAGACATGAACATGGCCATCGACCATGCCCGCCAGATGTACAAGGAAGCCAAAGAACTGAATTACCCCATCGGCATTGCCCTTTCCAGCCGCGCCATCGGGGATGCTTACCTCAACGCCAACATGCAGGAACCTGCCATCGAATCCTATAAGGAAGCCCTGGAATTGCTGGACAAGATACCGGGCAGCGAAATCCTCGAACAGGAAATACTTCCGAAATTCATTCTGACCCTGATCCAGACATCACACATGGACGAAGCACGTACCTATCTGAAAAGATTCGAGAACCTGCATACCGCCGCTCCAACTCCTACATTCCACTTTTTTTTATGTGCGTGTAAAGCTTACTATGACATTGAAGCAGGCAATCCGGAGAAAGGAAAAGCCAGTTTGGACGAAGCAAGGAAAATCAGTGACCAACTGAGGTTCCTCTATCTCCGCAGTATCTTTAACTACATATTGGGGCAATACTACCAGGCTATCGGTGAGTATGAACTCGCCTTGCAACAATATGAACGCCTGATAAATACGCCTAAAGCACCCGCTCCCAACAAACACATCGGATTGCAGTTGGAGTGTGCGCAGCTACTGACTAAGATGGGAAGGACAGAAGAAGCCTGCCTGATCTACCAAAAGGCCAACGAACAAAAAGACTCGCTGAACGCTTTGAGTTATGCCCGGCAAATCAATGACCTGAGAGGCATGTACCAGATAGACCAGATGGAAATCCGGAACCAGATACAACGCAACCAGATCACCCTGTGGGTTATCATAGCTTCCATTTTCATATTAGTGCTTATTTTGCTGCTGATCGTCCGCATCCGGCAGGAAGCCAACCGCCTTCTCCATTCCAAAGAAGAGTTGGAGATTGCGCGCAAGTATGCCGAAAACGCCATACACACCAAAAGCCTGTTCCTATCCAATATGAGCCACGAAATACGGACACCGCTGAATGCCCTTTCCGGATTTTCGTCCATCCTGACCGAAGAGTCTATCGACAATGATACACGACGTCAGTGCAACGACATCATCCAGCAGAATTCCGAACTGCTGTTAAAGCTGATCAATGACGTGATAGATCTGTCGAGTCTCGACCCGGGTAAGTTGACTTTCAACTTTAAGGAATGTGACGCAGTCAATATATGCCGCAACGTAATCGATACCGTAGAAAAGGTGAAGCAAACCCAAGCCGGAGTCAGTTTCGTCACTTCACTGGACAAACTGACTTTGCGTACCGACGAATCACGTCTGCAACAGGTATTGATCAATCTGCTGATCAATGCCACCAAATTCACCACCGAAGGCAACATCACCCTGGCACTGGAGAAAGAGTCAGAGACCATGGCCCTGTTCACAGTAACGGATACCGGATGCGGCATCCCCCCGGAAAAACAGAATCAGATATTCAACCGTTTCGAAAAGCTGAATGAAGGGGCACAGGGAACAGGACTGGGACTCTCCATTTGCCAGCTTATCATCGAACAAATCGGAGGAAAGATATGGATTGACCCGGAGTACACCGGAGGTGCACGCTTCCGGTTTACACACCCCATCGGACCCACAAAAGAAGAGGAGGCAGAAGGATGAAACGATTCATACTGATCCTTATTGCATGCTGTCTGGCCTCAGGAGCGTATGCGGACGGACAAACAGAAGCCGACAGCCTGTATCGGGTGGCACAGACACTTCCGCATGATTCCACACGTCTGGAAATGCTCAAGAAACTGGCACAAATAGAACAGTTGACACCCAAATGTATCACATATTCAAACCTGCTGAGAGAAGAAGCAACTCTACAGAATAACGATAAATACAACACCATAGCCGCCTATCTGCACACAGTGTACTACTATAACCAAAGCAACCGGGACAGTGTAAAGAAATGGCTGGACATTATGGAGCCTTATGCCCGGAAGTCGAAAACCTGGGATCTGTATTTCGACGCTCTCCGCTTCCAGACAGACCTCTACACTTATGAAGAGCAGTATGAACTTGCCATCAACGAGGCAAACCAGATGTTCGAAAGGGCAAAGAAAGTGGACTGTGTCCGCGGACTGATCGGAGCCAAACAATGTCTGGGCAATGCCTATATCGGCACGGAGCGATGGGACGAGGGAATGAAAGCATTGGAAGAAGCCTATCAACTATCTTCGCGAACGGACAATGCCGTGGTACGGATCTCGATCCTTTGCCAACTGATTGCGGTAGCCAAGGATAAACAGAACAACAAACAGCTGTCCGAATACCTCGGAAAGTTAAAAGAGACTTTGCAACAGCACACTGCCACAAACCCGATGCTCAAAGAGGCATTTTATGATGTTTATCTGTTCGGTGAGGTGTACTATACCTATTATTATCTGAATACCGGCCAATCGGAACAGGCACACGAAAGCCTGGAAAAAGCCGGGAAATATCTTACTCCCAATACTTTCTTCATGTACCGGGTGCTCTATTACGATGCCTATGCAGCTTATTACCGAACTCGAAAAGAGTATGACAAAGCACTTGCGAAGATGGACTCTACCGTCATTTTATTACAGGAAGACCGGAACAGCAATTATATCCACCAGCAGCTGTCTAAAGCCGATCTTCTGGTAGAAGCCGGGCGGAGTGCGGAAGCTCTTCCGTTGTATATCGGGACACTCCACCTGAAAGACTCCATCGAAACGACTATTTTCGATAAACAGATGCAGCAGATAAAGGCAAAATACAATATCGACAAAGTAGCTTTGGAAGAAGAACAGTTGAAAAGCGATATCCAACTGACGGCTTTGGTCATTGTCGGCATTGTCCTGGCAATCCTGATTGTCTTCATGCTTCGTATCTCGCACGTTCGTAAAGCATTGGAGCTATCGGAAAAAGAGACACGGAAGGCAACCCGTATGGCGGAAGAAGCCAACGAGATGAAGAACCGCTTTTTGTCGAACATGAGTTACCACATCCGTATCCCGCTGAACGGCGTAGTGGGCTTCTCGCAACTGATAGCTTCCGAATCCAACATGACCGACGAAGTCCGGAAAGAATACTCCTCCATCATCCAGAAAAATTCGGAAGAGTTGATGCGCCTGGTCAATGATGTACTCGATTTATCGCGGCTTGAAGCAGGCATGATGAAGTTCAATATTCAGGAATACGGACTAACCGAACTCTGTAACGAAGCTCTCTACATGGCGCGTATGCGCAACGAAGAGAACATCTGTATCCGGCTCGGAAACGAAACAGCCCCCGGCCTGGACATCCGTATCGATACGGCCCGTTTCAGCCAAGCGCTGCTGAGTACTTTGACTTATCCGCAGAAGTGTGAAGAAAAACGGGAGATCGACTTCAAAGTGACCCATGACACAGAAAAGAACATGATCCGTTTCCGCATCATTAACTCCCCGTTGGCCGACGAAAGATTTACCTCACAGGAGGTATACATCCGCCACGAAATTAACCGGTTGTTGCTGGAGTATTTCGGAGGAAGCTATAAAGTACAGGCAAACGCAGGCGAAAAACCGACCATCCTCTTCACCTATCCGTTAGGAAAAAATTGACTTCTTTTCCCGGTGGCTCGTCAACTTCTGCAGAAAGTTGTATCTTTGCGGCCTGCAAACTAAAATCCTTATTTATGTATACCAACAAACAGATCTGGAGTGTCAGTTACCCGATTCTCCTGAGCTTGCTTGCGCAAAATGTCATAAATGTCACCGACACCGCCTTTCTGGGACGCGTCAGTGAGATAGCTCTTGGTGCCTCTGCCATGGGCGGGCTTTTCTATATTTGTATTTTCACCATTGCCTTCGGATTCAGCACCGGTTCACAGATCGTCATTGCCCGCCGCAACGGTGAAGCGCGTTATACCGACGTGGGGCCTGTCATGATTCAGGGAGTCTTGTTCCTGCTTGCCATGGCTCTTCTGCTTTTCGGCTTTACCAAAGCATTCGGTGGCAACATCATGCGCCTGCTGGTATCTTCCGAAAGCATTTATGACGCCACGATGGAATTTCTCGACTGGCGCATTTTCGGCTTTTTCTTCTCGTTTGTCAACGTCATGTTCCGGGCACTCTATATCGGAATCACCCGCACCAAGGTACTTACCATCAATGCGGTAGTAATGGCTCTGACCAATGTGGTACTGGACTATGCCCTGATATTCGGACACTTCGGATTGCCGGAGATGGGCATCAAAGGAGCCGCCATCGCCTCGGTAATAGCCGAAGCGGCTTCGCTGCTGTTCTTTCTGATTTATACGTATATCACCGTCGACCTGAAAAGATACGGTCTCAACCGTTTACGCTCGTTCGACCCGGCTTTGCTGATGCGCATCCTCAGCATATCGTGCTTCACCATGTTGCAGTATTTTCTGTCAATGGCCACCTGGTTCATTTTCTTCGTGGCTGTGGAAAGGTTGGGACAGCGTGAACTCGCCATTGCCAACATCGTACGAAGTATCTACATCGTCATGTTGATTCCGGTAAATGCACTGGCAACCACCACCAACAGCCTGGTGAGCAACGCCATCGGCGCGGGAGGCATCGAACACGTGATGCCCCTGATAAACAAAATCGGGCGTTTCTCTTTCCTGATCATGCTGGGACTGGTCATCGTAACCGCCCTTTTCCCACAGGCATTGCTTTCGGTATACACCAACGAGGCAGCGCTGATCAGCGAATCCGTACCATCGGTATACGTTATCTGCGCGGCCATGCTGATTGCTTCGGTAGCCAATGTGGTATTCAACGGCATATCGGGCACAGGCAACACTCAGGCGGCACTGATGCTCGAAGCCATCACCATCGCAATCTACGGATCGTATATCATTTTCATCGGAATGTGGGTAAAAGCTCCCATCGAATGGTGCTTTACAATTGAGATACTGTACTATACACTGTTGCTCGCCACAAGCTATATTTACTTCAAAAAAGCAAAATGGCAGAACAAAAAGATATAAAGTACAAGAGATTTTTGTACATTTGCGGCTGATTTCACCACAGATTACACAGATTAGCACAGATACTCTCTATTTCAAATACAAAATCCGTGTTAATCCGTGTAATCCGTGGTGGATTTTACACATCATTAGTAATTCATAATTCAAAGATATGTTCGACAATTTAAGCGAAAGACTCGAAAGGTCGTTTAAGATTCTGAAAGGTGAAGGCAAAATCACCGAAATCAACGTAGCAGAAACCCTGAAAGACGTGCGCAAGGCACTGCTCGATGCCGACGTTAACTATAAAGTAGCCAAAGGCTTCACGGATACGGTGAAGGAAAAAGCATTGGGACAAAACGTGCTCACAGCCGTAAAACCAAGCCAATTGATGGTGAAGATCGTTCACGACGAGCTGACTCAACTGATGGGTGGAGAGACTGTCGAGATAGATACCAAAGGCCAACCGGCAGTCATCCTGATGTCCGGTCTGCAAGGTTCGGGTAAGACTACTTTCTCAGGCAAGCTGGCACGTATGCTGAAAACCAAGAAGAACAAGCGCCCGTTGCTCGTTGCCTGTGACGTTTACCGTCCTGCCGCTATCGAACAGCTTCGCGTATTGGCCGAACAAATCGATGTACCGATGTACTCGGAAATCGACAGCAAAGATCCCGTTGCCATAGCTCAAAACGCCATCAAGGAGGCACGTGCCAAAGGTTACGACCTGGTAATTGTCGATACGGCCGGACGTCTGGCAGTCGACGAGCAGATGATGAATGAAATCGCAGCTATCAAGGAAGCCATCCAACCGAACGAAATTTTGTTCGTGGTAGACTCCATGACCGGTCAGGATGCCGTAAACACTGCCAAGGAGTTTAATGAGCGTCTCGACTTCGACGGTGTAGTGCTGACGAAGCTCGACGGTGACACCCGTGGTGGTGCCGCCCTCTCTATCCGTTCGGTTGTGAACAAGCCTATCAAATTTGTAGGTACAGGCGAGAAACTCGATGCCATCGACCAATTCCACCCCGCCCGTATGGCCGACCGCATCTTAGGTATGGGTGATATTGTTTCTCTGGTGGAACGTGCGCAGGAACAATATGATGAAGAAGAAGCCAAACGCCTTCAGAAAAAGATTGCCAAGAACCAGTTCGACTTCAACGACTTCCTCAGCCAGATTGCCCAGATCAAAAAGATGGGTAACCTGAAAGAGCTTGCATCGATGATTCCGGGTGTAGGCAAGGCTATCAAAGACATCGACATTGACGACAATGCTTTCAAGAGCATTGAAGCCATCATCTACTCCATGACTCCGGAAGAGCGCAGCAATCCGGCTATCCTGAATGGCTCGCGCCGTACACGTATCGCCAAAGGTAGCGGTACGACTATCCAGGAAGTGAACCGCTTGCTGAAGCAATTCGACCAGACCCGCAAAATGATGAAAATGGTAACCAGCAGCAAAATGGGCAAGATGATGCCGAAGATGAAATAAAACTGCACTTTTCGTCCCGAAAGCTTGACTTTGGCTTTGGGATGATGTATCTTTGTCAATGTAATCATTCAATAGATTCAATCAGAATGCAATAAAAGGAGGAAACCGTGGTTCCTCCTTTTTTTATGCACCTGACCGAAAGGAGAACCTACAGCTCGCAGCTTAAGCCTCCGAAGACGGTTGCTATACTCCCGAATGCCGGTTGCATTTCCTCCAAATGCTTACTGCATTTCGGCAAAGCCCCGGCTCTACTTGTATCGGACCGAGGCTCTATCCCGAAAAGCACCTCCCTGCTTTCGCCCACTCCCCTCTTCCTGTTAATAATCTATAAAGCTACTCTTGACAAAAAACAGGAGATGGTAAATGATATTACTTTTGTCCGATACCATAAAAACATTGAATCAATGAAACACATTCTCTTCACTCTGGCACTTGCTTCCGTAGCCGGGATAGCCAACGCACAACACAATGGGCACTCCTATACGGTAGAAGGTTTGATAAACGATTCTACCCTGAACGGACAGACACTCTATATCAGCCGTTATGACGACGGAATGAAAGTGGATAGCACGCAAGTGACCAACGGGCAATTTAAATTCACGGGAAAAGCGGACATCCCCTGTTTTTGCCGCATCGATGCGGGGAGAGAGTATGCCAACTTCATCCTCGAAGGGGGCAACATCCAGGTCAATGTACTGACTCACAATGACCCGAAGGGAACGCCAATGAATGAGGAATACTCCCGTATGCACGATAGGACATCTGAAATGGTAGCCACACTGAAAAGCAAACATTCTGAAATAGAACAGCAAACAAAAGACAAAGCGGAACAACTCCGGCTTAAAAAAGAATATAGCCAAACTTACTGGCATGCAGCTTACACCCAGCTATACAAAGAGTTGTTCATGAATAATCCGGACAATGCATTAGGGGAATACGCCATCAGAAGTCTTATCATGTCCGCTTCTCCCGAAGAAATGGAACCCATTTTCGCTACTGCCGGTCCTTGGTTGAAATCGCTCCAGACCTACAAGCGCATCGAAAAACAATGCCAGGCAATGAAGGCCACGGCCATAGGACAGAAGTTTACCGACTTTAGCGGCAAGGCTGTAGATGGCTCCGAAGTCTCCCTCTCTGACTATGTGGGCAAAGGCACATATGCATTGGTAGATTTCTGGGCAAGTTGGTGTGGGCCCTGCCGCGCCGAATCACCTCACGTAGCCCAACTCTACAATGAATATAAAGATAAAGGACTTACAGTTTTGGGAGTAGCCGTCTGGGATAAACCGGAACACACGAAAAAAGCAATCAAAGAACTCAATATCAACTGGCCGCAGATAATAGATACCGGCATGACACCCATGGACCTATACGGCGTTAACGGCATCCCGTTCATTATCCTCTTCGGACCGGACGGAACAATCATCGCACGTGACCTCAGGGGTGAAGCCATGATAAAGAAAGTGACTGAAGTACTCAATATTAAATAACCCAATAAACAGATAAGAAATGACTCTAATTGATGGAAAAGCCATCTCCGAACAAGTAAAACAGGAGATTGCAGCCGAAGTGGCAGAAATAGTAGCCCGGGGTGGCAAACGCCCGCATCTGGCAGCCATCCTCGTAGGACACGACGGAGGCAGCGAAACATATGTAGCCGCCAAAGTGAAAGCCTGCGAAGTGTGCGGATTCAAGTCGTCACTGATTCGTTACGAAAGTGACGTGACGGAAGACGAACTGCTCGCCAAAGTACGTGAACTGAATGATGACGAAGATATAGACGGATTCATCGTACAACTTCCGTTACCGAAACATATCTCGGAACAAAAGGTAATTGAAACCATTGACTACCGCAAAGATGTAGACGGATTCCATCCGATCAACGTAGGACGTATGTCTATCGGACTGCCTTGTTATGTATCAGCTACCCCGAACGGCATCCTCGAACTGCTGAAACGTTATCAGATAGAGACCTCGGGTAAGAAATGCGTCGTACTGGGACGCAGTAACATTGTCGGTAAACCGATGGCAGCACTGATGATGCAGAAGGCCTATCCGGGAGACGCAACGGTAACCGTATGCCACAGCCGTTCGAAAGATCTGGTGAAAGAGTGCCGGGAAGCGGATATCATCATCGCCGCACTGGGACAACCCAACTTCGTGAAAGCGGAAATGGTGAAAGAGGGTGCTGTGGTAATCGACGTAGGTACTACCCGCGTACCGGATGCCAGCAAGAAATCGGGCTTTAAACTGACAGGTGATGTGAAGTTCGATGAGGTGGCCCCGAAATGCTCCTACATCACCCCTGTTCCGGGAGGTGTAGGCCCGATGACCATCGTCTCTCTGATGAAGAATACTCTGCTGGCAGGCAAGAAAGCAATCTATCAATAATCCTCTCTGCCCCCGTTTCCTCTTTTTCTGTGAGAGGAAACGGAGAGCGAAAGAGGTGGAACACATTCTTCAGAAAGAACTTTAATACCTGTTGCTTATGAAACATCTGATTCTTCTTTCCCTGTTTTTCTGCTCTGTATCTTGCAGCAGCAATGCACAAGAACAGCCCGTCCCTGTCCCGGCGCCCGATACGATATCTGCGCAGAAGATTACACTCCTCTTTGCAGGCGACTTAATGCAGCATCAGGCACAGATAGATGCAGCCCGGACCAGCAAGGGATACGACTACACGGACTACTTTAAACTGGTAAAAGAAGAAATCAGTAAAGCAGACATTGCCATCGGCAACCTGGAGGTAACCCTCGGAGGAAAACCTTACCGGGGTTATCCCGCTTTCAGTGCTCCCGACGAATATCTGTCCGCCATAAAAGACGCCGGCTTCGATGTATTGATAACCGCCAATAATCATTGTCTCGACCGGGGCAAAAAAGGGCTGGAACGAACCATCCTGATGCTGGATTCGCTACAAATTCCTTATGCCGGAACTTACACTGACAGTACGGCCCGCGCTTCACGCTATCCACTATTGTTGGAACAGAACGGCTTTCGGATTGCCCTGCTCAACTATACATACGGCACCAACGGCATTAAAGTTTCTCCCCCAAACATAGTCAACTACATCGACAAGGCTGTCATGACACGGGACATTGAAGCTGCTAAGGCTCTGCATCCGGATGTATTGATTGCCTGCATGCACTGGGGGATCGAATATCAGTCACTGCCCAATAAGGAGCAGACCTCCCTGGCCGACTGGCTACTTAGTCAAGGAGTCACCCATGTGATCGGTTCCCACCCCCATGTAGTGCAACCCATGGAGCTGCGGACCGATACCCTCACCGGTCGGCAGAATGTAGTCCTCTACTCTTTAGGCAATTTTATTTCGAACATGTCTGCCCGTAAAACAGACGGCGGACTGCTATTTAAACTCGAATTAATGAAAGACAGCACGGGCATATCTGTCAGTAATTGCGGATATGGTCTGGTATGGACGGCACGCCCCATACTCTCCAAAAAGAAAAATTACGTTTTATATCCCGCAAGTATTCCGACAGACTCTTTATCGGCAGAAGAACGTAACCGCCTGAAAATCTTTATTAATGACACGCGTGAACTCTTCCGCAAGCATAACCGCGGAATTAATGAATACATTTTTTGAAGAAAAAAGTTCGCGAAATGTTTGCAGATTTAAAAAGAATCGCTACCTTTGCATCGCATTTGAGAGAGATGCTAACATGGTGGATGTAGTTCAGTTGGTTAGAGCGTCAGATTGTGGTTCTGAATGTCGCCGGTTCGAGTCCGGTCTTCCACCCAACGAAGAAGAGGAAATTCAATAATGAATTTCCTCTTCTTCGTTATATATCAGGCTTTCCAGAAAATTATATTACTTTAGAGGCAGGGCTTTGACCCTGCCTCTAAAGTAATATATAGTCATTAAAATGAAATATATTTTATCATGCCGCATTTAAAAACGCGGCATGACAAACTTATCATCAGGAGATGTAAAGGACAATCCCGGAACAGAACGACGCATATCTTTATAGGCATGTTCTTTAATCAGTGAATAATCTGTAGCATCCAGGGCATAGTAATAATCATCTTTATTTGTCGATAACTTTACAGTCCAATCAAACATATTTCCAAAGATGGTCAACTCATCTTTTGCCGGATCGAAACCGGGGAGAGCTGATTTCACCAAACTTCCATCACTATTGATAACATAAAAATGATGCTTGCTATCAACCATATACCCCAAAGTCCGGCGACTACGGAACTCAGTAATAAACACATATTCCGGCAAGACTCCTTCAGGCAACTGAATAGCTTTCACATACGGACGTCCCTTGGTGCACTTCAGATGGAACAGTTTATGGTTGGCATCTAAAACCAGATATCCCTCATCATAGTCTTTACGGGTAGTCGGATTGCCCGAAGCATAGCTTGCGGGAAAAGCAAACCCTTTCTGAACCAGCATATCCGTAAACAATTTGCTCTTCGCCTCATCTATACGATTCGTCTCCATACGAATAAATTCCATACCTTTATCGGTAAAACGGAATGCATCTTCGGGCATTTTTAAATCCACCCGTTTGGACATGGACTCCATCAGGAAATAAAGTCCTGTCTGGGGAGCATTGATGGCTGACGGCACACTCTTGAAAGTAAAGTTTGTCAATTGAATATCTTTCGGACTAACCGCCTTGCCACAAATGGTATCAGGGAAACGTTCGTCCGCCGTAAGCTGGCGTACATAGAGAGAAGGCAATAAACTGTCCACCTGCTGCTGTGTATATGTATTGCCTTTTGTATCATAGCGGTGAAGTTGCTTATTCTCATCCAGTTGTGTAATAACAAAATCACCAAGTACGGAACTATACATAGTAAAAGGAGCTTTGACAGGCTTCAGTGTGAGAAAAGCATAGCACCAAGGCAACTGCCATACAAGCAGAACAGCCACAGTAACATAAAAAAATATTTTGCTGAATCGAATCATGTTTGTTTGATTTTTTAGTAATAAACATTCAGTTAGTCTTGCTTACCGGCCTTGAACCGTACCACAGAAATCCACGAAAGAGAAGCGATAAGCAGCGTATAAAGTGTCAGCCAGGGCAAGAAACTATTATAAGCCTCCGCTCCCGGAGCCAGAAAGTAGACACGGAAAATCAATGCCGCAATAATCAGATTCAAAACCCTGCGTTTCCATGTGGGCTCCAGGCAAATCCATGAAACAAGCAAATAACCGGCAAATCCGGCAAGGAACCATGGAGCTGCAGATAATAAGATACGCTGCACCAACTCACTTGTAAAATGTTGTGGCAGATAAACTCCCATAATAATAAAACTCATAGCAAAACAGGTTACCAGTGCAAGTACACCATAGGCCAACATCGACATGACCATCTTCTTCTGTGAATAAGGCAAATGCAAAGTAAGTTTCAAACACTTACGTTGCATCTCGGGAAAAAACTGTACGGCAGCAAGCAAAATACCGATAAGTAAAGGGACAAATTGCAACAAATCAATAAATATAGCATCCTTCTGAACCATTACCACCCATAAATGATCGATTCCCTGTATGGCAATGGTGCGGCCAATACGAAGCATGGAATATCCTGTGATTCCTATCATAAAAAGAGTTGCCAGCAACAAATACCAACGCGTTTTTATCCACTCTTTATAAAATATGGCTTGTATCATATTTCTTCTATTTATTTACATATTAATACTTTCCGGTAAGGCCGATAAAGGCATCTTCCAGACTTACATTTTCGTGCTGCAAACCAGTAAAGGGAACTTGACTTTCCTTCAATAGTTTCTCCACATCCATGGGAGGCAAAAAAGAATACGTCTCCAAGGTCTGACGGATGACAGCCGGATGATAGCAAGTTGCCGGCAACTGAGGCTGATAACCCTCGGGTACAGTACAAGTATATCTTCTCAGCTCTTTCATCAACGTTTCAATAGGTTGTTGAATAAGGATAGAGCCATAATCCATAATAATACAATCATCAATCAACCGCTCCATATCCTGAATAATATGGGAAGTCAGGAAAACAGTCTTGTTCTCGGAACGGGCATAGTCACGCAAATAATCCACAAAAAGGCGGCGATAACCCGGATCAAGTCCTAAAGAGAAATCATCCAGAATCAACAACTCCGGATTTTGTGCCAGGATCAGTCCCAATGCCACTTGCGAACGCTGTCCGTTCGACATTCTTGAGATACGTTGCCCCGGAGCTACCTTCAGTTTATTCATCAAGTCATAATAAGCCTCCTTTTTCCATTGTCCCGGATAAAAAGAAGCATAAAACTTTTCTATCTGTGTGATATTCATAAACTGATATTGAACATGACCTTCCAGCAATAAGCCGATATTCCTGCGTAAAGCAGGGTCCATGGTCTGAATGTTCTCACCAAAGATGCGACATTCGCCCGAACGTGGCTGAAGATAACCGCTCAATATATTAATGGTTGTCGTTTTCCCTGTGCCATTTTTACCCAACAATCCCAAGATACGCCCTTGAGGTACTTCAAAACTCAAGTTCTCATAAATTTTACGTTGACCGTAATAATGAGTCAGGTTCTTACATTCTATAATTGCACTCATGCTTTATAAATCATTTTTCGTTTGTTATTAGAAACACGTCAGGAAAAGAATAGGAATCAGAATACCGGCCACCAACTCGACTCCCCCTCTGCCCCACAATCCTTTAGGACCTTTTATCATCACCATACCGCTGACAGTGATAATAATCAGACAGACAGCAAAGGCATCGGCAAACCAAGTCCACCACTTGCCCGGATTGAAATGGAGTTGTACCATGGAAGAGATCAGCGGACGGCGCTTCACCCCCTCGTAGACAGCATCTTTTGTCCGGGTATTAATCACCAGACTTGAACCTCCTTTCAGAAAAACCTTAATCCGATCCGGTTTCGGATAATAATATTTAGTAAAATTTCCGGCTTCGTCCAGTGGTTCCAACAAAGCCAAAATCATCTTCTCATTGACTTTATTCTTGTCCGACAGGTCCTCTGTTATTTTATATTCCGTTCGTGTCACTGTATAATGGGGATTTATGCTATCCCTATGGTTCATTACGATACCCGAAATAGCATAAATCAAAATCATTCCTGCAAAGAAGAAAGACAGATCACGGTGGATAATCCGGCTCCATTTGCGGAATGCAGCACCTTTATTCTGCGATCTCATAAGAACTGGCTTCCATATAGTAGAATGACAGATAATCTTTTCCGGTAGCAGCTTTTCTTTCTGCTATCTTTGCGCGAAAGTCTGCAATACGGGCTTCAGGAGTGTTGGCTGTTTCGCCGCGTGCTTTTTTTTCCGAATCACATCCGGCAGCAGTTTCTCCATGAGATTTTTCGGTCTGGGCTTTCAGTTTAGCTTCCCAGTTTTGCAAGTAAGCTTCATCTACCCGCTGTTCCTTTAACGTTCCGGTCACTGTGACAATGGCATTGATACATTTGGTGTCAAACGAACCCAAAGGTCCGGCTTCCACACGAATCGTTTTAGTATCATCACTGCCCATCAGGAATATTTTTGTAGCTCCGTGCTTGCAGGTATGTGTGCAGATTCCTTCTATAGTCACCTCCCGGTTAGCCAGTGAATCGGCATGCGCCAGCAGGTTATCGACGCTCAATGCCGCCGGAGCCGCCTGCTCCGTTTTTTCGGACTGACTCTGTTTGTTACTGTTTCCACAAGAAGTAGTAGTTACTAAAGCTGCCATTAAGGTTGCAGCAACCATAAACTTAATTTTCATATGCTAACTGTTTTTATTTTTTCAGAAAAAGATGCCCAGTGAACAAGCGGCATACTGGGCCGTTCCGCATTTTTTATAATATGCAGTCTGCCATTGAACAGACAAAGACAGGTTATACTGTTTCATGATAGGATAATCCCCTTGCAGACGAATCCCTACCATACTATAGCTATCAGATAAATAGTCAATATTCGCCAACAAAGTCTGGGCGGACGACTTCGTGGCCTCCAATCCCGGTAAAGAATATTCAGCCGATAAATTGGCATAATATCCACCGTTAGCTTCTGCGGTCAATCGCAGCTGCCTCTTCTGATACTGCAAACGGGCACGCAAAGAACCCTCCAGAGCAGACAGGTGAACAAACCGGGATACGGCGTTGTAATCCGTCTCCAACCGATGGTAGATTATGTTTGGAACAATTGCTCCTCCCCATACACCTTTATCGGTCAAAAGCTTCTCCCACAAACCACTTACGGCAATCCTACTATTCGTGACCTTCATTCCCGGAGATGTGCTGATTAATGCTCCATAGGAGCTTCCGCCCGCCTCTCCGTAAATATTCTCCGTTCCTTTACGGACTGTATAGCCTGCATCCAGTTTCACTGCAAGATGTTCTGCCTGCTGAAGTTCCCGCATCCAAGTCACGTTCCCTTTCAAATCAGTCGTATTCAATTCCAGCAAAGTGAGATTATTGGCATTGCTCAATTTCTTGTCCATCGACATACGGTCAATTGAGACTGTGGCCGATATCCCCTTCTCCGTATCAGCCGGCAGAATGCCTATGCTTCCTCCCCACCGGGTGCCTTGATGCTTCGTTCCGGTCTGGTTTCCGGCAAAACGTACATAATCCATGCCCAATCCCAACATATGGTATACCGAAGTGGAACCTTTATCTGCAAGGAATGAAATCTCACTTTTCTGTTGATAAAGCCGGAAATCTGCGGAAACTCCCAAACGATATGTCCCCAGACGATATCCTGCTCCCAAAGCAAAAGAGAGATCGGAAGCTGTATTACGCGGACGCGGATCTTTATCCCGATAATTATGAGACGCCCTGTAACCACCGGTGATTCCCCACGTCCAGGAACCCGACTCACTGGCATAACCTCCATTGAAATAATAAGTTTCTCCTTTCAGGAAACCGCCAATGGAATCACCGGTCACGTAAGGAGCGATCAGTTTCCAGTCTATATTTTCATTCCATAACACATTCTCCTGCTTCTCACTCCTGTATCCTGCTGAACCGAATACACGATCACGTTCCGAAAGAATGACGAAAGAGTTGACATCTACCCCGATACGGGTATCCTTATCACCTTCCTGTTTCAAAGATGCTTTTCCTTTATCATGATAAGCTCCATTTACGTCCAGCCTTGTCCATGTATACGGAGTATAGTAATAATAAAGTGCCGGATTCCGCCATACCTCACCACGAAATCCGGTCGCGAATGAAGCGGTACGGATTACCTTATCGGACAGGGAGAGTGTGTCGGCAGTCTGCCCGAAGGCTTCCTGCCGACTCTCCACAAATAAAGCAATCAGCAACGTAATGATAATTCGGATTCGCATCATGAATAATAAAGATTTATATATCAATAGGATGGATTCAATTATTTGTTAAACAGGCTCGGAGTAGCCGCAGGTGTGAAATCAACGGTAGAGTTATTTGTATCCTGCAATACTTCCCGATCACCATCCTTATAGGCAGCTTTACGCATTACGCACTTTCCGATGTTTTCTGCAACGGTATTGTTCACACCGATATAAGTATGCCCCATATCCAACCCGGTAGAGGTAACATTCCACTGCCATTCATTGGAAGCACCTACATTTACAGCATCAATCACCCATTCATTGGGGAACTTATATTTGCTTTGCGGCTTACTGGCTGTTCCATTTTGCATGATATACGTATAGTTGTATGCATAGTCTGAAATATACTTTTCTTTAGTCATGCCTTTGGGTAATCTGCCGATAGCATAGGCGCGATTTCCCTGTTTATTCAACACCCAGATAGTTTTGGAATAACAATAATAAACATCCAAATTGGGAACAGCCGGATTATCCACATCTTGCTTTGATTCAATATACCACTCAAAATCGGCTTTACTTAAATCTATAGAATTCGGATTAGCCTCTTTATGATTGATCGCATTGTCACAAAGGATAAAGGACTCTCCCGGTTGTACCGGATAATCTGTTCCGCTGCCCGGCACCGCTACAACAGAGCCTACCGCAATAGCTTCATTCATAATATCCGGATCTACCGACTGATATTTCTGGGTAGTTTGGAATTGTGATTCCATAAATATCAATCCATCCGCATACAAAACTTTATCCGAGTTATTATAGATACGTACATACTGGTCGCCATTATATTGCTTGCCTGCTTCATTATAGGTTCCGGGAATAAATATCTCGGCAATCACAAAATCGGGGTCACCTGTATTGAGTACATGAACTTTCAGTTCCAACTTGTATGACCCTCCGGATACGGCCACATTCTGTTGCACTCCCTGTACATCGACTTCCACCGGAGTTCCATTCTGTGAGTAAGTTCCCTTACCAATGAAAGTTACATTATACAACCCGTCCGCCAATTCAATACTTTGAGCCGGATAGGCAATGTCTGTCTTGACAGATGTATTTACATTTTCAAAAGTATAGGTCCCACCGGTCAGTTGCAGACCCTCGATAGTTGTATCTACAGTAGTGGTAATACCTACAGTGGATATGCTCACTTTGTCATCATCACTACATGCGGTAAATCCCAGCATTGTCGCAAAAAGGATTGCGATTGTCAATTGATTCTTTTTCATCTTCATTTCTATTTTGTTTTATTATTCATTTACTAAAAAGTCAAGTTCATTTCCATACCGAAATAAGGCGATTCGGACGTTCTCCGTTGCAGTACGCCCCGTAACGTATAATCAGGATAAATACCCAAAAGCCGGTTTACATAAAAAGCCAGATTCAGATACTTACCGATCCGTTTACTCGCCTTCAGATTGATATCCATATAAAAAGGCACAGTAGTACGCTCAAAATAAGTGGCTGAATATTTCTCCACCAGATGCTGTAACTGAATATTGTTTTTATCTTCTTCGCGAAACGGATGCGTTTCACCGGATTGATCGATATAGCTTACCGGCACGCCGTTATTCCACAAGTTCCGTCTGTTGGTATACCAAGTGCATTGTGCCGACGTGGAGAAAGTAAGCCCTAAACGCTGTATATAGGTATCAAACATAAAGTTCGTATTGAATGCCTGGCTTTCTGTTCCGTTGTCCCCATTATACAACCCCACATATTTCAACTGTTTGTTGTCCAACAATATAGAAGAGGCCTTATATTTGGGAGAGTCCGAATTATAAACTGTCTTTATCCAGGCTCCATACATAGTGACGCGGGTCTTGAGCGATTCGATTCGTTTGGAAGCGAACTGAAACTCCACTCCTTCTTTACGCACCTTCATTACATTGCCTTGTGTGGAATACACATCCAGATTATATTCATTTGCATAAGTCAACTGAGAAAGTTGGGGAGGAGCCGTCAAAGCTGAGCCGTCGATACTTGCAGGATCATATAGCTTATACGCCAATGATTTATAATAAGTGATATCATCAAAAGCATTGTTCATCCGTTCGCGGAAATAAGTCATCGACAGACGGTTTCCCTTATAGCTGACGTCGGCCCGCACTTCCCATTTCATGTTACGTGCCGGTTCCAACTGATAGTTTGTATTATCCCATTTATACGTCATCATATTGATACGGCGATAATCCGGGTTGGTATGGTAATAATTCAGCTGGATCAAGTCTACATACTTAAAATCCGGATATAGCTGTGCGGTGGTCGGCATACGGCTGATCCAGCCCAAACCTCCCGAAAAGGCAACATTCCATCCGTTTGATACCGGCAAACTCCATTGCAAGTCCAGACGGAGATCGGGATATATCTTACCCTGCATCTTATATTTAGTGTCCAGCCCCAATAAGGACTGCAAGCGGATACCGGCCGTAAAAGCCAATTTATGTCTATTTACAGGAAGATTCAACACCTCCTCGGCATAGAAGGCGAAAGGTTGCAGCCCCGGTATGTCCTTAAAACGGCGCGGACGTGTACTCAAACTTTCACTGATGGGCCGTGTCACATCGAATACCTGGCCTTCTCCCAAATTCTTCTGATAATTCCATTCCACCCCTATATTCATTGCATTTTGCAGCATCCCCAGTGGAAAAGCCAATTGCGTACGGGCAGAAGCCGTAACATATAAAGGTTTACCGTCAATTTCCATCTGCGCCACATAATTATAAGGCAGATAGATGCCATCAGATTCTCCGGTCTCTGTCTGAGTAGCAATAGCGGCCGGACGATTCAGAGACACAGATTTCGTTTCACGCATCTTCTCCCACTGCCAACTGACAGAAGTTGCCGCGCTAATCTCACGAATCCACGAATGGTTAGGGAATTTCAGGTTCCATTTTCCTGCCATCTTCAAACTACTGAAGTCTGATTTATAAGAGTCCTCCTTTACGGTTGCATCTTTATCCCGTTTCGCATCATCAAACGATCCGGTATAGTCGGTACTGATATTCCAATGAATATTACGTTCATTCCATAACCATTTTCCATCCAGACGGGTGGAGGCTGTGAGACGGGTATAGTTTTTCACGCTGTTGCGCGGATCTATTTTTGAATCCAGATAGCTCAAATCGGCATTCAAAACATAACGTCCGTTCCCGTCCAACCGGAATCCTTTGCCCACTGAAAACAGTTTGCTGGTCTTATCAGCCTTGAAGCGTGCAGATAACGGACTTTCGCTGGTTTTACGCTGGATAATCACAGCGCCGTTTGCCACGTTACCATAAGCTACAGAGGGAATACCACGAATGATCTCCACCTTTTCAATATTATCAGTCGGAATGGTACGCATATCCAGTCCCTTTGACATCGTACTCGTCGCATTTACAGCAGAAGTGCTACTCGGCATATATTGCAGATTGGCATCCGTATTCTGAAAAATACCATCAATGTAAAATCCAACTCCCAATGAAGAGATATCTTCCGTATTACCCGTTTCACGTATACGAATCAGATTGGCCTGTCCCATCTGAGGATCAGCCGATTTTCCTCCGGGTATCAGTTCCATCAAATCACTGAAACTACTGGGTTGAAGATGTTTCATGGCAGTACGGTCGACTATGGAAGCACTGGTAGCACGCTTTGATTCGGAAGCAGTCACTACCACTTCGTTCAACGCCATGTTTGAGGGCTTTAAATGAAAGATTTCTGAAGTATTTCCAAGCACTTTAATCTCTTTTTCGGTAGAATCATACCCTAAATAAGATACGACGATCCGATAGGTCCCGGGCTTGATATGAAGAAGTTCAAAATGTCCGTTTGCATCTGTTATTCCGCCATAAGCAAACTGTTTCTCCACAAACAACTGAATGGTGGCATAATCCAATGCTTTATGAGTTTGTTCATCCAATACAGTACCCCGGAATACAAACGTCTGCCCCCACGCACGAGACACATTACAGCAAATTATAAATAAAAAAAGTATATATGCAATTTTACGAATCATCTCACCTTCTATTAGCTCGCAAAAGTACAATATACCTAAAGCGGGAACAATACCAAAATTTAGGTATAATATTGTATCTATATGCAAATACAATACCTATATTTGGGTGTTTTTCCTAATCTTTATCAATGCAAAATCACTTTTGATGAAATCCTTCCATTACAGGATTACCATTCTGGTATTAGTTATGACTCATTTTTATTTACTGTCCTAATCTTCCTCCAAACACGTTTATATATAGATAACATCCGGTCAAATGCGGGACGTTCCTATTTCGGCTTACCTCACAGGAAGCTTGATCCAATATATACCCCTATGAAATAACAATATATGAAACGCCCCTTAACAATATATGTAATCGGAATAACATATATTGTTAAGGGGCGTTTCGTGTATTCTACCCGACAGGTAGGATACAAAGTGTTTAAAGTCTGTTCAGGTGATTCTTACCTGTCGACCGCACACTCGGATTTCCTTTGTATGAAACTTCACCACTTCCTTGAATATTAGTCACAAGTGTCTTTGTAGCTACACAGGTAATATCTCCGGAACCGTTGACACGGGCTGTTACATTCTCTGCATCCAACTTACGCGCATTAAGTTCTCCCGACCTGCTCAGCACCAGTGTGGCATCGCGGGTAGAACCGGACAGAGTCATATCACCCGAACCGGCCAATTGTGCCGCCACATTATTGGCACGGATACCCAATACATCCATATCACCCGATCCGCTCAATTTTGCCGTTACGGTCGATGTGGTATAAGCACTTCTTACTTTCAGATCACCTGATCCCTGAAGCATTGCACTGATTTCGCTCCCGGTAACACCGACAACATTCAAGTCACCCGAACCCTGCAAAGTCAGACTCACACTTTTAGCACGAATCTGTCCTTTCACATCAATATCTCCGGAACCTTTCAACAAAGCAGAAAAATCACCATTGCATGTTACATCTCCCGCAACGATGTCTCCCGAACCGGCCAATGATACCTCAAGTTCTTCTGCCTTCAGATTACCTAAATAGATATCGCCCGACCCCTGAAGGAAAACACTTCTTAAAGACGGACTGGAAACCAGGACTTTCAGCCGTCCCGCTTTACCATAAGAAATATTAGTATGTGGCTTCATATTCACTATCAGCGTACTTCCTTCTACCCGGCATTCTATCAAATCGACCAGATTGTCCGATCCTGTAACCTGAACCTTGGTTCCTCCCGACGACTGTGTGTATTCAATGGTCGGACTTCCTTTCAGCTGAATCCGATCGAATCCCGACACTTTAACGTTCTTCGTTATGTATTTACCACTTGCCACAATCGCTCCTTGGGCACTTACCAACGTTGCCGACATCAACAAAGACAGAAAAAGAAATGCACTGATCCCTCTCTTACGAATTGTTTTCATATTCATTCTATTTTTTGATTATAGCTATTAGACGTAACAAGTATCCGGAACGTTGCACAGAAACCTGTATTTCTTGCAAAAAAACGGATGGTTGCTTTCCTTAATACAGTTCCAAACCGAACTCTTCCTTCAGTTGCAACAATGCGCTGTTCTTTTGTGCCATCATCTGGAACTTTTCCACACGGCTGACGGCACGTACATTCTCCGTCGCTTCGCTGACACGAACGGTCATTGTCACTTTGCGGTTCTTTAATGAACCACGCAAATATGCTTGTATGTTGGGAATCAGTGCCGTGAAATCTTTCGCAATGATTTCATTGTCTACCACCACCTCAAAAGTCGTATCATTGAGCAATGACAGACGCATGTTCTGCATACGCATGGCAATCGCTTTCTGTTCTATCGGCATACGTCCGGCGTATTCCTGCCAGTAATAATTCAAATCGCGTTCATTGAAGATGAAATCTTCTTCAATCTGCTGTGTCTGCGCCTGGACAGTATGGACCGCTCCCGATCCCTGCTGCTCTTCCTCCTTCTGAGGATGCTTGATGGAAAGTCCGAGACTGGATTTCTTCATCACAGGAATCTTCTTTTCTTCTTTAAACTGTGCCATCCGTACCGCATCGGGCATAGCTCCCGGTGGAGAAACCGCTCCGCCCGGACGTATGTTGACAGCCGGAGAGGCAGTAGCTTGCTGGGGCGCAACCTGCGGAGCAACAGGTGCAGCGACATTCGTACTCTGAGATTGCGAAGCGGCAGGTGCTACCTGAGGCTGCTGTGCAGCGGCGGGTTGCGTGAAGACGGGTTTTATGGCTTGTTTAGGGCCACGCCCACCACTGCCGTCATCCCCCTCAACGGTAAGCTGAGCAACCTGTATCAAGGTCAGTTCCACCAACAGACGTTTATTTTTGCTGGCACGATAGTTCATATCACAATCATTGCAAAGTTTCATGGCCCGGTACAGGAACGGCAATGTGCACTTCTGTGCCTGCTCCTGATAACGTTGGCGGATGCTGGCACCTACCTCAAGCAACTGGAGTGTAGCAGCATCTTTGCTCACCAACAAATCACGGAAGTGTGATGAAAGTCCGGTGATGAAATGGCTACCGTCGAATCCTTTGTTCAGTACATCGTTGAACAATAGTAAAGCATCACTTACCTTATTTTCAAGGAAGCAGTCTGTCAGGCGGAAATAGTATTCGTAATCCAGCACATTAAGATTCTCGATCACACTCTTGTAGGTGATATTACCTCCGGTGAAACTTACTACCTGATCGAAAATGGAAAGTGCATCACGCATACCTCCATCGGCTTTGAGCGCAATCACGTTCAAGGCTTCAGGTTCGGCCGTGATTCCTTCTTTCGATGCCACATAAGACAGATGATTCACGGTATCATCCACACTGATACGGTTAAAATCGTAAATCTGACAACGCGACAAAATGGTGGGAAGGATTTTATGCTTCTCCGTTGTAGCCAAAATGAAAATGGCATGGCGGGGAGGTTCTTCCAATGTCTTCAGGAAGGCGTTGAAAGCCGAGGCCGACAGCATGTGTACCTCGTCAATGATATACACTTTATACTTACCTATCTGTGGCGGAATACGCACCTGTTCCACCAGTTGGCGGATATCGTCTACCGAGTTGTTGGACGCCGCATCCAGTTCATGAATGTTGTACGAGCGTTGCTCGTTGAAAGCGACACACGACTCACATTCGTTGCAGGCTTCGCCATCTGCCGTAAGATTCATACAGTTGATGGTCTTGGCAAAAATACGTGCACAAGTAGTTTTACCCACTCCGCGCGGTCCGCAGAACAGATAAGCATGCGCCAGTTTCTGGGTGGCGATAGCATTTTTCAGTGTAGTGGTCAGTGCCCGTTGCCCCACGACCGACTCAAAGGTGGAAGGACGATACTTACGGGCGGATACGATATAGTTTTCCATATTCCGGATGATCTCTGTTTTTTGAGTTTGTGCAAATGTACGCAAAAAAGTGCAAGGAGAAAAAAGGAAGCGGAATAAGTTTTAGAGCGGAAATGCTACGTTTTAAGTTATTAGTTTTATCTTTGCATCTGGAATTAATGAGAAAATCATGGGCAAATTAATCACAATCTGGGAGTTTATAGGCAGACATAAATACTGGATCACCGTCCTGGCATTCGGAGTCATCATCGGCTTTTTGGACGAAAACAGTATGATCCGCCGCATCGGCTATGCACGCGAAATCAGCCGCTTGCAGGGAGAGATTGATAAATACCGCGCAGAGTATGAAGAAAACACGGAGCGCCTCAACGAGTTGAGCACCAATCCTGAAGCCATCGAACAGATAGCGCGCGAAAAATATCTGATGAAAAAGCCCAACGAAGACATTTACGTATTTGACGAGAACGAATGAAACAACTGATACCCGCACTTTTCGCCGTAGGCGCCGTGATGGCTCTCGTAGGAGCTGCCGTCTTTATCACCGGATGGGTGTATGCACCTTATATATATACCATCGGGGCAGGCTTTGTGGCATTGGCCCAGGTCAACACTCCGCTCCGGGCAAAAAGCAAAACGCTCCGCCGACTGCGCATTCAACAGATATTCGGTGCACTGGCATTGATACTGACAGGTGCATTCATGTTCACCACACGCGGCAACGAATGGATTGCCTGCCTCACCATAGCAGCTATATTGGAACTTTATACAGCTTTTCGCATTCCGCAGGAAGAGGAGAAAGAGCTCTCTAAATAAAAAAGAGCTCCCCTTTTTCAAAGTTTCCTCTCTACCTTCCACTTGCATCAGCAATTGAAACCGAATGATACACTACTTTAAATGAATAACCATCGTAGTGTCCCGTTCGAGTTCAAAACAGCACTTTTCAAACGAAGGAGCTCCCAAGACTCCTTCGGCATCATTGCTGAACCCGAACTTTTCCAAAGGACGCCCGAATGCACCGGTATCCAACTTCCCGTTTTCATTTTCATCCTGAAAGAGGGAAATGGCATAAGTACCGGCAGGAATTCCCTTACAGGGTATCTCTATTGTCCGGTCCTTCACTCCTACCCGCAAACCGAAAACAGGTTTCTTCATAAAGGTCTGTTTGGAAGAGTAGATAGCCACGTAAACAGATCCGTCCACATGCTCCACGTCTTTGACAATCAATGTCAGATTCTGACCCGTTACGGACACACTCGTTAGTACTGCAAACAGCAAAATAATCATTGTCTTCATAATGGTAAATATTTAAAAATTAGAAATATCATAAGCTACTTTCTTACCTAAAGTGATATAAACTCCCAGATAGAAGAAACGGTCACTTGAAGCACGGACGGCCTGTCCGTTAATCCGTCCATATTCGTTCTTACGCCCCGTCAGATTAGTGGTAGAGGCATGTACGATAACCTTCTTACTCGCCAGCACAGTGATACCCAAATCGAAAGAATGACAGGGTTTTACTTCATCATTCATCAACCCCGGCAGTTCCGGATTATGATAAGGACGCCCACTTGCCAACCGGTCGGTCACGCTGAAGATGGTTCGCAGACGGGGAACACTGTATTTCAGTACCAATGACACATTATGACGGGTAGCGTATTGCGGAACGGTCAGTTCAGTATATTCCCGGTATTTCCGTTTTGAAAGATTATAAGAATAGGACAAACGGTATTCAAAATTCTTCCATAAGGCATTGTCACAAAAATATAGGTCAACGCCTTTACTATGTCCGTATCCATCGGGAACCATACCTTGCGGAACAGACAATTCCAGCCTTTTATAATTTTTATAATAAAACTCCGCTTTGTAAAATCGCCCGCTCTGTTCGTATTGGAGACTGAAGAGAGTCTGCCTACAGATATTAGAGGGCAAAGCAGTGTTTTTTATCAGGTATTTATTTTCCGGTAATTGAGTGTATTATCCTGCCACAACCGAGATTGACAAACGATTCCACGCATAACTGACAGCAGCTCTGGGAGACCAGTTCATCCGCCGGTTCAATGAAACATACTCCGGACGGAAAGACAATTCTGTTTTGAAGTGTTCCGACAGATAAAAAATGGACGAAAGAAATCCTGCACAGATCGTAGGGTACATACGGTTTTCATCATAGAGCAACTCAAACCGATAATAATCCCGATATGACCGGATAAAAGTTTCAACTCCCGCATCCAGACGTAGCCAAGGAGTAAATTGCCGGAAGGACCTGACTTTCAAATGAAGTTCCTGCTGCCGCTCACTCCATGCATCCCCGCCTGTCACTGCACCTCCCACTCGCCGGTCATAAAAAGAATACGCAGCCCCGAAAAACCAATTCCAACCGGAAGCGGCACGTTTGCGGAAGGTAGTGTTCAGATAAACATTGTTTTCACCCAAACCGAAGAGATGACGGTCTGCATCTGCATAATTCGAAAAGGAAGTACGGTCATACCCTGCATATAATTTGAATACAGTCCTTTCATCCGGCGTGTACCGATATTGGGCAGCACCGGAAAACATACCGTATGGCTGCTTGAAATCAGTCCGGGAAGGATAAACCCGATAATAAGGTGACAGATTCTGATAATCGAAATTCAGCGAAAGTGAAGAGTGCCCGAAAGCCCGCGTACCACCTCCTCCCAACCCGACGGTAGAAACATTCATCCCCAGTTTATTGACCGTACTATGGTCCTTGGTTTCCAGAGGAAGTACAGCAGACAAGGCCTCTCCATACTCCTGTGACTGTCCGCCAGAAGCCAGATTGACACCACTGAACATAAAAGTGGAATAGCGTCCTCGTGCAGGAGTATCCGCTCCGGTTGTAGTATAAGGATTCAACACATGCATGCCGTCTATATAGGTCTGTGTTTCGTTGCTGCTCCCTCCACGCACCAACAGACGACCGCTTTCACCCTGAATTTGAGCCCCCGGAAGGGTTTGCAAAGCCCGGTATAAATCCCCGTTAGCTCCTCCTACCGTTACCAGATCGACCGGTCGCAAATCGCTCCAGCGGCTGTTAGCCCTGGGAGTTTTATGTGCTTTGACGACTACCTCGTCCAACAATATACTATCACCGAAAGTCTTGAAAAAAATGGTATCCGTAGTTACGTTTTGGGCTACGAGTGAAACCGGGAAAAGCATCAAGCTTCCAATTACTGTTACATAGAATCTCTTCATTGTGGTCTGTTTGCTAACATTTTCACCGGCAAACATAAAGGATCGGTTCCAAGCAAAAAAATATCCGGGACAGACAGCCCGGATATGTGACAAGCAGTTCGTCCTATGTGACGAACTGCATCTTTTTGTGACCAACGGTTATTTGCCGACTATAGTTTCCATCAACTCTTTAACCTGTTTGGAATAGGCCCGTGATACAGGTATCTCTTCCGGATAACCTTCCAAAAGCAAACGGTAGCCCTGTGAGTTTCCACTAACCTTTACCACCTTACGGAGATTGACCAGAAAAGCACGGTGACACTTCGCTACCAACGGAGACCCACCGGTTACTTCCTCCGCCTGCTTCATGGTCATCCGCAACAGACACTGCATAGTTCTGCCTCCTTTCTGATAGTTCACCCGGATATAGTTTCCATCGGACTCTATATACAACAAGTCCTTAGAGTCCAATTCCAGAGATTCCCTGGTACCGCCCTGGAACGAAAGCAAAGAAACTATTTCAATTGTTTCTATAGATTCCGTCGCAGATACCGACCGCTGTAAATGGAGGTTCATCTCCGTCGCTTCCTCTAAATGGATAGCCAACAACCTGTTTTGATTCAATAAAATGAAAAGTACTGTAGGGAAAAGCCCGATAACCAAAGTGAACAATGCAAAAACACAAAAGACATCCCAACGCAGCCCCCAGCCAAAAACAAATGTTGAATAAAGCCAGTTACCGACAGCAATAAATAAGATTACCATCAACAGATTGACTATCTGTTTCCATACAGTCCACCCCTCTTCTTTGTAAAACTCCGGAAACAGACAGGCAAAAAGATACACGGGGATGCTCAGAAATACTGCTGTCACACCCATAAAGCCCAAAAGTATCCAAAACTTATGCCCCTCAATGCCCGATATTCCGAAAGGCTGTAAAACCAGTAATATAAGGAATACGACCAACGAAGAAATCAATACCACCTTCCATCTTTGATACACAACCGGATAAGGACTTTGCAGGTATCTTCGTATTTTTTCACTCCAATGATTTCCCATTTGTATTCTGTTTTTCACTCTTGTTGCAAAGTAATATAAAATATCGCACGGACAGCTATAAATCGAGAGATAATCTTAAAGACAAAAAGAGGCAATCCTCTTCAGAATTGCCTCTCCTATTTCATAATATGATAAACCGGATTTTACTTCTTACCCACAGGAGCATATCTTGCGTTAAGTCCGTCTACAATTTCTTTTGTGATGTTCAGTGTGCTGTCGGCATACAACAGATTATCAAAACTGGTATTGCTGATAATCAGGTTATAACCTTTAGTCTTATTGTATTCTTTCAGGAAAGCATTGATAGAGTCACGCAGAATCTGGCTGTTTTTAGCATTTTCAGATGCCATTTCAGTAGCCAGTTTGTTTTGCAGTGCCTGCAAATCCTGCTCCAATTTACCTAAGCGTGCATATTCCTGTTGTGCTCTTTCCGGAGAAATAAAAGCATTGCTTTCATATTTCTTCTGGAATTCCTGCTGTGATTTACGCAGTTCGTTAGCTTTTTGATTTAATACCATACGGCTGTTCTCTTCCTTACTGATCATATCAGCATTCAGATCTTTGCAGAAATTATATTGAGACAACAATGTATCTACTTCTACATAAGCGATTTTCAGACCAGAAGTGGCATTTGCATTTCCGGAAGCAGCAGGAGCAGCAGCATTGTCGGCTTTACCAGCGCATTGTGAAAAAAGAAAGAGGAATGCAAGAGCAGCAAATCCGTTAATGAGGTAATTCATTCTCTTCATACTTGTAAAATATAGTTTTTTAATTAATTAGTTCATACTATCGTTTAAGGTTTTCTCAATTTCATCAATAGAAAAGCGCCGTTTCTTTTGTGCTTCCCGATCTTGAGACTGTGCACAACTTATGCCTCTCTCCCTTAACGCTTTATTGCCGCTGACGTGCCCGTTGGGAAATTTTCCGCCTTTTGTAAAGAAGACTTTTATGCCTAATAAACCAAGGCAAATAGCAACTATTAACAGAGTTATCAGTATTGTATAGAGCATTTCTATTAATTTTGTGGGTGCAAATATAGACTTTTGTACTGACTAAGCCTCCTTTTTTACCATAAAAAAAGAGAAACGGGTTCAAAATTCGCAAGCAAATTAACCATATTTAGCAATAAGGGGTTAAAATTGAATTTTTAATTCCATAAAAAGAAAAGAGAATGGAAAAATCAGAACTGAAACCGGCCGGCGTATTTCACTTCTTCAACGAAATCTGCCAGGTGCCCCGTCCTTCAAAGAAGGAAGAAAAGATAATCGCTTATTTAAAAGCGTTCGGAGAAAAATATAATTTAGAGACAAAAGTGGACGAAGCCGGTAATGTACTTATCAAGAAGCCGGCTACTCCGGGTAAAGAAAACCTAAAGACAGTGATCTTGCAATCACACGTAGACATGGTGTGCGAAAAGAATAACGATACGGAGCATGACTTCCTGACCGACCCTATCGAAACGGAGATTGACGGGGAATGGATGAAGGCAAAAGGAACAACTCTGGGGGCTGACAACGGTATCGGTGTAGCTACTGAGTTGGCCATTCTGGCCGACGACAGCATTGAGCACGGTCCTCTCGAATGTCTGTTCACTGTAGATGAAGAGACAGGTCTGACCGGTGCTTTTGCCCTGAAAGAGGGGTTCATGAACGGGGAAATCCTATTAAACCTCGACTCGGAAGATGAAGGTGAACTTTTCATCGGTTGTGCAGGTGGTATCGACTCGGTTGCCCAATTCAAATACGAAACGGTGATGACACCCATCAGCCACCTTTGCTTCCATATCACCGTGAAAGGTCTGAAAGGCGGGCATTCCGGTGGAGATATCCATCTGGGACGCGGCAATGCCAACAAGATTCTGAATCGCTTCCTGTACCTGATGCAGAATACTTATCAGGAAGACTTCTTCCTCTTCGAATTCAATGGAGGTAACCTGCGAAATGCCATTCCGCGTGAAGCTTCAGCTGTATTCTCCGTACCGGAACATTATAAGCACGATGTGCGCACAGCCTTGAATGTCTTTATTGCAGAAATAGAAGACGAACTTCATAAGATAGAACCGGATCTGAGTATTCTTCTTGAAACGGAACCTCGTCGTGACTGGGCTATCGACCCAAGTACAGCCTATCGCCTGATCACTTCGTTGTATGCCTGCCCACACGGAGTTTATGCCATGAGCCATGACATCCCGGGTCTGGTGGAAACATCGACCAATCTGGCATCTGTCAAGATGAAACCGGAAAATACTATCCGTATCGAAACCAGCCAGCGCAGTTCCATTCTTTCTTCACGCGACGATGTAGCCAACACTGTACGTGCAGTATTTACTTTGGCAGGCGCGCAAGTGACTTGGGGTGACGGATATCCCGGATGGAAACCCAATCCGGACTCGGAAATCCTGAAAGTAGCTGAAGAGTCATATAAACGTCTGTTCGGTGTAGATGCCAAAGTGAAAGCAATTCACGCCGGACTGGAATGTGGTTTATTCCTTGATAAATATCCTGCATTGGACATGATTTCCTTCGGTCCTACATTGACAGGAGTCCACTCTCCGGACGAACGGATGCATATTCCTTCAGTAGATAAATTCTGGAAGCATCTGTTGGATGTATTGGCACATATTCCGGCAAAGAACTAAATCAATTTCACCACAGAGGACACAGAGGACATAAAGAAGAATTCACTTGATAATTCTAAAATTAAAAATCTGTGTGCTCTGTGGTGAATCAAAACGAGAACTAAAATCTATGCTCCGTCTTTTCTTTTTATTGCTGATTTCCTCCACTTCACTTTTTCTTTCTGCACAAAATCAGCCTCCTTTTCGTGTCGTCTTTTGGAATACCGAAAACTTCTTCGATACCCGGCACGATTCACTCAAAAATGACAGGGAGTTTCTGCCCCATTCACTCCGGCATTGGGGCTATAGCCGATATAAAAAGAAGATAGATAATGTGGCCCGCACTCTTGCAGCAGTCGGAGAATGGAACTTTCCGGTATTGATAGGATTGTGTGAAGTGGAAAATGATACGGTTATGCGCGATCTCACGCTTTATTCTCCACTTAAGGAGGCAGATTATCGTTATGTGATGACACACTCTTCTGACCAGCGCGGTATCGACGTAGCACTGCTTTACCAACGCGACCGGTTCAAACTCCTTACCTGTTCTTCCATCCCTGTCGGCAATTTTGAGAATCATCGTCCGACAAGGGATATCCTGCACGTCAGCGGATTATTGCTGACAGGTGATACACTGGATGTATTAGTGGCACATCTACCCTCCCGCTCGGGCGGAGCACGTCAATCAGAACCTTATCGCCTTTTTGCGGCACAAAAACTGAAAAATGCGGCAGACAGCCTAATGTGTGTCCGCCGTTCTGCCAAATTGATTATTATGGGAGATTTTAATGATTATCCCACTGACAAATCTGTAAAACAAGTCCTGAAAGCCCTTTCTCCCGAAGAGAATCCTGACCATAAACAACTGTACCACTTACTGGCGCGAAAAGCCAAGAACCGTAACTTCGGTTCCTATAAATATCAGGGTGAATGGGGATTGCTGGATCACCTGATTGTATCCGGTACACTGCTTGATACTTCCGGTACACTTTTTACCGAAGAAAAAAAGGCAAGCGTGCTGCGTTTGCCTTTCCTTCTGATAAAAGATGAAAAATACGGAGGCATGCAGCCTTTCCGCACCTACATCGGAATGAAATACCAGGGAGGATACAGTGATCACTTACCTGTATATACCGATTTCGAAACCAATCAATCCGAATATTGATATACCTTCAGTTCAAACTTGGGTACCATAGCAAAAAAATGATCGAAAATATCGGATTGGATACGTTCATATTCTTTCCAAACCTTGTTACGGGAAAAGAAATAAATCTGAATAGGTACCCCGTATTCAGTAGCTTCCTTCTGGCTGATAATCAGGTCGAGATCCTGATTTACCACAGGCAAACTGCAAAGATAACGTTCTACGTATACCCTGAATACTTGCGAATTTGTAGGCACCACTCCTTCCTCCGGCTGATAATCTGCCAACAGAGGTATCTCTTTGCGAAAGGTATCAAGCATTTCGGGGGTGCAGAACTTCAAAGTTGTCAGATCAAGAAAAATGCTCTTCATCACCCGCCGTCCTCCGGATTCCGTCATTCCCCGCCAGTTCTGGAACGAGCCGTTCACCAAAGAATAGGGAGGAACGGTAGAAATAGTATTATCGAAATTCTGAATCTTAACGGTATTCAATGTAATCTCTTCCACAATGCCGTTTGCATTGGTTGAAGGGATGGTCACCCAGTCACCGGGACGTATCATATCGTTGGCAGACAACTGAATGCCTGCCACAAACCCCAGAATGCTATCTTTAAAGACCAACATCAGAATAGCGGCAGAAGCCCCCAACCCGGCGAACAGCGTAGCAGGAGATTTATCGACAATTATGGAGACAATCACAATGCCGCCAATAAAGAAGACAAGAACCTGTAATACCTGAATAAAGCCTTTCATCGGACGATTCTTCAACTTTTCTTTTCCATTGAGTATATCCAGCAACATCAGCAGACTGCTGTTGAGAGCCAGTAACAAGGCAAAGATCATATAGATAACACAAATTTTCTGCGAAACCAGCAACAAAGTCTTTCCGTGTACAAATGCCATAGGCAAAAGCATATACATCAGAATACCCGGCAGAATATGGATCAGGTGGTGAATCACTTTATGTTTGACCATCAATGTATCCCATTTATAAGGAGTCCGCCGTGCCAGACGCTTTATTCCACCCACAAAAATGGCCTGGCAAAGATAATCCAGTCCGACCGCAATAAAAATCATCAGGATGGCAATAATCGTTTCATCAAAGGTATTCGCTATTTTCGGGTCCACTCCCCAACCTATAAGGATTTTATTCATCCAACTTCCTAAATCTATCATAACTATCGTCTTTATTTTAACATGTTCACTTTATCAAAATAACATCTGAATGGGCTTTAGGTTTAGCCCAAATAAAAAAGGCTGTATTGAAAAACGGTATTTTCAATACAGCCAGCTTCATCTGTTACCAGAAATCCTTATCCATTTACCTTTTTATAATCTTCCAGAAATTTCTTCAGCCCGGCATCTGTCAACGGATGATTCAGCAGCCCCTTAATGGCACTCAACGGGCAAGTCGCCACATCGGCACCGGCTTCCACACATTCCATAATATGCTTGGTGCTACGGATGGAGGCCGCCAACACCTGAGTAGGATAATTGTAGAAACGGTACATCCGCACAATATCGGCAACCAGTCCGACACCATCTTCACAAATGTCATCCAGGCGTCCTACGAAAGGAGAAACATACGTAGCTCCCGCTTTGGCAGCCAGCAAAGCCTGACCGGCAGAAAAGACCAGCGTACAGTTGGTGCGAATGCCCTGTTCGGAAAAGTGCTTGATGGCTTTGATGCCGTCGGCAATGCAGGGCACCTTCACCACAATGTGGGGATTGAGGGCTGCCAGCTCTTTTCCTTCCCGAATCATTCCTTCGTAATCAGTAGCGATCACTTCGGCACTGACATCGCCTTGCACGATGTTACATATCTCCACGTAATGCTTCCGCTGGTTCCCGACTCCTTTTATCCCCTCTTTAGCCATCAGAGAAGGATTAGTCGTTACTCCGTCCAAGACTCCCAAATCGTGTGCTTCCCGGATTTGCTCCAAGTTAGCCGTATCAATAAAGAATTTCATACCTAATAGTGTTTAATATCTTATATTCAAACAGATAACCCGGAGCAGTTGTTCAATAGAACGACTTACTTCTGCAAACGGATACCGATTTCGTTCAAAGCGACCTTTGCCGGAGTAGCGTCCGGTGTAGTGGCATCGAGTTTGATGTAGCGGGCACTGACCTTGTTGCCGAACGAAACGGTCTGCGGAACAGGGTTGTGCATAATGTTGCTGAACTCCCCGGTAGTCGGCACTTCTTTCCAGTCTTCACCATTGGTACTTACATAGAATTTATAACGGAAAGCCATTGTCGGCTTCGCTTCCGCATTGGCAGGAGCATATACGAAACCTGCCATCTCTACGGCTTTTCCAAGATCAATCACCAACGGAGAGGCAGTCACTTGTTTCCATGCAGCACGAGGCAGATCGTTCCAATTTTCTTTCGCAGACGCCTCTTCCAACGGACGGGCATAGTAGGCAGCCACTTCGCTGATATTAGCCGTCAGACGGCAAGCATCAATCTTCACTCTCAGTTGAGTGGCCTCGATAGCCGGAATACGTATCAGACGTTTATAACCCACGGTAGTACCTTTGGCTATCTCCTTCCATCCTCCGGCAGTCAGTGCCTCGACAGTAAAAGCTTCTGTACGCTGTCCTTTCGAGATATCCTCACGTAGCATCACCACGTTGATTTCCGATTTCGGTTTCAGCTGATAGGTATGGGTATCACCCGGTTTGGCAGCCCATGGTTTCAATCCGCCTTTCACACGGTTATCGGCAAAAATTTCTTTGCGATAGTCGGCAAACTCTTTCAGACGGTTAACGTCGGCATCGCTGATGCGTCCGCGCCGATCGGGAGGGATATTGAGCAGCAACACTGAGTTGTAACCCACAGATTTGAAATAAATATCGGTCAGATGCTTGAGGCTCTTCACCTTACCGTCCTCCTGCTGATGATAAAACCATCCCGGACGGATCGATACATCCACCTCGGAAGGATACCAGAAGAGTTCTCTGGCATTAACCAACATGTCGCGTCCGCCCAAATCTTTGGAAGTCGCTTTTACACCTAACGCTTTGTTCTGCTCTTCACAACGGGCATAAGTGCCCGGAGTCAATACGGTGGCACTCCACTCCGTTTCACGTCCCAGTCCGCGTTCGTTGCCTACCCATCGTACATCGTCACCCATAATGGCAGTCACTGCATGGGGTTGAAGACGACGGATGGTAGAGAGGATGGCGGTCCAATCATATTCCTGTTTCTTTCCGTTGGGACCTTCACCATTGGCTCCGTCGAACCAGACTTCGTGTACTTCACCATAATTGGTAAGCAGTTCAGTCAGCTGTTCGATAAAGAATTCGTTGTATTTCGGAGAATCCCCATAACAAGATGCATTCCGATCCCAGGGAGAGAGGTAAACACCGAACTTGATACCGTATTTATCACAGGCATCACGGAGTTCACGCACCACATCACCCTTTCCGCCTTTCCAAGGAGAAGAGGCCACGGAGTGGTTAGTAGTCCTGGTAGGCCACAGGCAAAATCCATCATGATGCTTGGCGGTCAGGATAGCCATCTTGAAACCCGCCTCTTTGAGTGAACGCACCCATTGTTCCGCATCAAGTTCGGAGGGATTGAAGAGTGCGGGATCCTCTTTTCCGTCTCCCCACTCACGCCCGGTAAAAGTATTGATACCAAAATGGAGGAAAGCAGTCAGTTCCATCTGTTGCCACGCCAGCTGTTGCGGAGTAGGTACAAGACGCGCTGCCATATCGACTTTCTGCTCAAGGGTAGCATCTTGCGGAAATTCCACGTGCTTCACATAGTAGTCGTCTTTTTTTTGGGCCTGTCCGGCTGTACAGATAGCTGCAAGCAGAACCGTCGATAAAATAAGTTTCTTCATAAATCTATTGTTTTAAGTTTGATTCACCACAGAGTAACACAGAGTCTCTCACAAAGGATTTTCCTCTCTTCAATATCCTATTAACAAGAACTTAAAAACTCTCTGAAACTCTGTGGTAAACCGTATCCTTTTCTATTCCACGTTAAATATTCTGTCTATTTCACTCCTCTCAGCGTGAACTCAAAACTCTGCTCCGTCAGCGGCACACGGTATTGCGGTTGTACACCGGGACCACAGGTTGCTGTCCCTACACCTGCCTGTTCGGCATCCAGATGAACAGTGATACGGCCGTTACGTTCCAGATCGTTAATGTGGCGGGCTTTCTCCAGCACATCGTCAGTAAACGGAACGACACTGAACTGGAACGGACGGTTCGAATCGACAAAGATTCCTTGTCCGGCTTCATCCTCCAATTTCATCCAGCGGACATCCGTACGATTTCCGGTAGACTGCGGAGTCACGTAATAGTGGAACATCCTTTCGGCAGTAGTCCGATACAGCCCTATCTTGCCCGACTGCATACGGTCAGCGTAAGTCTCGTTATCACCGCGTCCCAGATAAGCCACATTGCCAAACGTATCGTTCATCTCGAAGGCCAGCCCCAGGCGTGCCATTGATTTCACCACAGCCGTATCGGGACGGAAAGTCACTTTCACCTTCAAAGCCCCGGCAGCATTCAGTGAGTAAATGAAATCGGCATCCCCCACTTTAGTTCCCTTCGCATTCAGGACTTCTACTCGTGCAGTAGCGGTACTCTTGCTCTCCTTCAGTGACACCACTTTCTGGCTCAGCTGATCGAGTCCGGATTTACGCCAAAGATATGCACCGTTGCGATCGCGGTTATCATTGTCCGTAGCGGGACGGAAAAGACTCAGTGTAACAGGAGTTGCCAGCAATTCCTGCCCGTCCAGTGTAAAAGAGTTCAAAGCACCAGTCGCCTTATCCAGCGTAAAAGCAGTCTGTCCGGCCTTGGCAGGCAGATAAGCCGTACTGTTCTTTGTTCCGGGCAATACAAACTGGTCGTAAGCCACCTCCCAATCAGTACCCACCATCGGTGAAGCTTCTTTACGAGTCCAGCTCAGGTTGAGATATCCTTCACGCACATTGGCAGGCAAGACAACTTTTCCTAATGTCACATCAACTGTAGCATGTGGCGCACAATTCACTTCTTTTGTTCCTTCTGTGACCGTTTGTCCGTTATCGCCCACCACCTGCCAATGCAGGATATATTCGTTCAGATTGGAGAAGTCGAACCAGTTTTTCACTCTTATGGTCAGATTATTCTTATTGAGCAAGGTACACTTGATGTTCTGATAAATCTTTTTCACTTCAAGCAAGTGCGGATGCGGGACACGGTCAGCGCTTACCAACCCGTTGCAGCAGAAATTACCGAAACTCGGAACTCCTTTGGGACCGTAGTCCCCACCATACGACCAATACCAACGCCCATTCGCGTCTATCTCACGGAACGACTGGTCTACCCAGTCCCACACGCAACCGCCTTGTGCCATCGGATTATTTTCGAACACATCCCAATACTCCTTCAGGCCACCTACGCTGTTGCCCATGGCGTGCACGTATTCGCAAAGAATGAACGGACGGTAAATATCTTTCTGTGCCAGATAGGTTTTGATTTCATCGACACTGCGGTACATCCGGCAATAAATATCGGTGTTATAATTCTGCTCGGCACGTTCGTATTGAACGGGACGATTCTTTTCTACCGATTTCAACCAGTCATAGGTACGTTCGAAGTTAATTCCGTTTCCGGCTTCGTTACCCAACGACCAAATGACGATGGCAGGATGGTTCTTCGAACGCTCGTACATACGGTGTGTACGATCCATGTGTGCTGTCAGCCAAGTGCTGTCCTTGGCAAGCGAAGCAGGACCGTAGCCCATACCGTGCGACTCGATGTTGGCCTCGTCGATCATATAAAGTCCGTAGCGATCGCAAAGCTGATACCAGTACGGATGAGTGGGATAATGTGAATTACGCACGGTATTGATATTGTGCAGCTTCATCAATCGGATATCCTGCTCCATCAGCTCTTTGCTGACAGTACGTCCCAATTGCGAATGTTCATGCCGGTTGGTTCCCTTCACCAGCACAGGTACACCATTGATGCAGAAACGTCCGTCCTTGATCTCCGAAGTACGGAAACCCACTTCGCAACCGGTAACTTCCGTCACCCGTCCTCCCGCATTTTTCAGTTCCAACACGAGCGTATAGAGATTGGGGTGCTCGGCACTCCAAGCCTTCACGTCTTTCAAGCGTTGTTCACCGAAAGTGATGAAGTTACTCAACCCACGTGATTTGACAGGCATTTCGCCCGAAAGTACGGGACGTCCGGCCGCATCATTCAGAGTATAAGTTACAGATACCGCTCCATTGGCAGGTCCCTCAACGGTAACATCGAGTCCGAAGATACCATCTTTGTAACGCTCCTTCTCGAGGGTGGCATTTACTTTATAGTCGGCAATGTACTGCTTCGGAGTACTATATAAATATACATCACGTTCAATGCCGCTCAAACGCCACATATCCTGACATTCCAGGTAAGAGCCCGAACTCCAGCGGTAGACTTCAAGTGCGACGGTATTCTCGCCTTCTTCCAGCTTGTCGGTAATGTCCCACTCGGCTGCCGTCTTTGAGCCTTGGTTGTAACCGAGGAAATGACCGTTCACCCATACATAATAGAAAGAGGTGACACCTTCACAACAGAGAACCACCCGGCGGTCTTTCCATCCGGCAGGCACAGTGAAAGTTCGGCGGTAAGAGCCAACTTCGTTTTCTTCAGACGGTACGAGAGGAGGATTTTTCTTGAAGTTGAACATCTTATCATCGAATTCATAAGTCTCGTTCACATAAATAGCAGTTCCATATCCCTGACGCTCCCAGTTTCCGGGTACGTTAATGTCTGCCCACCCTCCGGTATAGAACGAAGGTTTATAAAAGTCTTTCGGACGGAGGTCGGGATTCTTCACCCAATGGAATTTCCATTTGCCGTTCAGGCCCAAATAATAGGGAGACTGTTCATAGTCCCCTTTTTTCACATCGGCAGCATCTGCGTAAGGCCACACATAGGTGTGAGGGGCCAACTTGTTCAGGCCTACCGCATATTGGCTCTGCCATTCGGGAGTCTTCTGCGCCTTTGCGGGCACCATAACCAGACAGGCCAGTAGCAGTAGAAAGGTTAGTTTGATAGGTTTGTTCATTGTTTATCAGGTATTTAATATTCAATTATCTTTCCCGGGGATGTGTCGAAACTCGCCACAGAAGACTTTTGACACATCCCCCTTTGATTTTTAAAGGTAAATACGGATCTTATTCGATCATAACTTCGTCAAAAAAGACGCGCGCTTCCTGTCCGGGACGCACATGATCAGGAGGACATTTTCCGGCTCCACGAACTGTAACGCGCACATATCTGGCCTTTACCGTTCCCAGATCGAATTTCAAATCATCCACATAAGTTTCTTCACGGAAAATATCTTCGGGAGTAAATCGCTTCTCTCCCACTGCCGTAAAATTAATGTTATCCGAAGACAACGCAACACTAACGGACTCCGGTTTGTGCACAGCCATTCCGTACACTGTAATAGAACCCAGCGTAAAAGTATGGATATTTTCTTCTTTTTGCAAATCTATCGTAAAAGAAATACTATCATTGTCTGTCCACGAGCACCATTCGGAATCGGTTTGTTTCAAGCTGCCACGCACTCCGTTGGTTAAAACCGGAACACCGGAAGCCCCCCGGGTGAATACCGGTTTCGCAGTAGCCTTATTGTATGACAAAGGCAACACGAGGGTCTTTCCCACCTGCCGCCCATCGGCAAAAGTGGCACACTTCAAGGTCTGTGCGGTACGGAACGTGAGCGACTGAGTATAGAGAGCAGAAGTTGCTCCCGGCTCAGTGCCATCAGTTGTATAACGGATTTCCACATCGGGACGCATGCACTCCAGTTTCACTTGCAATGTACCATCAACCGGAGTAGACGTATGTTGTATGTTGTACATAGAACGGGCGTATCCCACCCCTTTGACGGCAAGGTGTTCGTTATAACGATCCATCGCTTTCAGAAACGAAGCCCAGTTTTTCTGCTCCGGGCGACTCCATCCCACTTCGGCAAGTGCTGCCAGACGGGGGAAGACGAGATAGTCCACATCCTCGGGACGGTTACAGAACTCCGTCCATAACGATGCCTGTACGCCCATCAGTAACGAAGCATATTCGGGCTTCCAATTCTTCTGCACAGGTTCGTATTGATAAACGTCTTTCAGCGTATTGTTACCAAAATAAGTGAGTGGTTCAAACCATTGCGGTCCTTGATAACGAATCAGGTACATCACACGGGCCGGAGTCATCACAAAACGATGTCCCTGCGCAGCAGCTTTCAGGGCAGCGTTGCCCATCCCTTGCCAACCGAAGACAACGGCTCCCTCGGGGATGAAGCTGTTTGTCAACTCGTCCCATCCCATCACCTCTTTACCTTTACTGCGCACATAGTCGCCTATCCGCTTCATGAAATAGCCTTGAAGGTCCTCTTCATGGGCAATGTGTTCTTTCTTCATACGATCCTGGCAAAGAGGACACTTTTTCCAATAAGTTTTCTGCGCTTCGTCGCCACCCAGATGGATGTAATGTGAAGGAAAAAGCGCAGCCACTTCATCAATGACATCTTGCAGAAAAGTGAATACACTATCGTTTCCGGCACAGTAGATGATTCCTGCATGGTCTCCACCCAGACCGGGCAATACACCGATAAACCGGTCTACCACGGGACAAGCCAGATGCGGATAAGCAGCCAGTGACGAATTGGTATGTGCCGGCATCTCTATCTCGGGAATGATCTCTACCTGACGGTCGGCAGCATAAGCTATCATCTCCCTCATATCCTCCTGGGTATAAAAGCCACCGATGGGAGTCGGTTCTCCGGGCAACGGATTCCGGCGCGAATGGAATGGCACATCGGTATGATCCACCCGCCAGGCACCGACCTCGGTCAGCCGGGGATATTTCTTAATTTCAAGCCGCCAGCCATTATCGTCCACCAGATGGAAATGGAGTTTATTCACCTTCAGCATAGCCATGCAATCGATGATTCTCAACACATATTCTTTGGGAAGAAAAAAGCGGGAAACATCAAGCATTAGCCCCCGGTAACCGAAACGGGGCTCGTCCTGAATGCTCAAACAAGGAACCGTCCACAGTGCATTGACTGTATGATGATTTTCAATATCGGGAGGAAGCAACTGGCGGATGGTCTGCAAGGCATAGAAAAACCCTTTCACATCCGATGCTCTGACCGTAATCTGTTCCGGAATGATATCCAACCGATAGGCTTCGCTTTTCAATGACTTGTCGGTGACGAAACGTACATCGCCTTTCATCTCTCCCGTTTTCAGTACGGGAGTAAACCCGGCAGCTTTGGTGAAGAGGTTTATAAAATTCCGTACCACTTTCGCCTGTTCGGCATTTTCCACAACCAGCGTAGTACCTCCCGAAAAACGGAAATGCCCGGTGCCCGATACCATTTGTACCGGGCAGGGGACTATAGAAACTGTTTGTGTTAAGTCATCGGCCTGCAACGCCGCAAGGGGGCAGAGCGTCAGCAGGAGTATGCATATTATAATGTGTTTCATATATCCGGGATTTCCACTTATTCTTTATCTCTCTCCGGCGAGAAACGTACCGGATCATTATACTGTTCCTGAAGTTGCAGCATCTGCTCTTTGAGTTCTTTCACTACAGGTTCGTATTCTTTCTGCCCGTACAGATTATGCATCTCCGTCGGATCAGCCTGCATATCATAAAGTTCCCACCAGTTGATGTCATTGTAGAAATGAATCAGTTTATAGCGTTCGGTACGTACCCCGTAGTGGCGTTTCACCATATGTTCGGCAGGATACTCATAGAAATGATAGTACAGCGCCTTCCGCCAGTCTTTGGGTTGTTCGCCCTTCAGCAACGGTAACAGAGATACACCCTGAATATCGGCAGGAACGGGAGCACCGGCCAATTCGAGGAACGTAGGTGCATAGTCGATGTTCTGAACCATTTCAGTAATGTCGCCACGACGGTCAAAGCCCTTCGGCATACGCATGATCAACGGTGTGCGCATCGATTCTTCGTACATGAAGCGTTTGTCGAACCAGCCGTGTTCGCCCATATAGAAGCCCTGGTCAGAAGTGTAGACTACCAGGGTGTTATCCAGTAATCCTTTCTTTTCAAGATAGTCAAGCACACGTCCCACATTGTCGTCCAGCGACTTCACTGTCTTCATATAGTCACGCATGTAACGCTGGAACTTCCAGTTGGCAAGTTCCTTCCCACTTAGATTCTGCTTGTAGAAGTCATCGATCAACGGACCGTAGAATTTATCCCATGCCGCACGTTGTCCTTCGTCCATACGTCCCAGAAATCTCTGGTAGAGCGATTTTAAACGTGAATCTTTATCGGGGCGAAGCATCTTCAGGTCATAAATCATATCCATATCCTTCACAATACTCATCTCTTGCGCTGCGGCAGCCGGACGGCCTTCGTAATCGTCAAAGAAATTGTCGGGCAGCGGGAAGGTTTTGTCTTCGTACAAAGCCAGGTTACAGGTATCCGCCATCCAGTTGCGGTGGATAGCTTTATGGTGAATCAGCAGGCAGAACGGTTTGCTCTCGTCACGTTTGTTCTCCATCCAATCGATAGCGTCATCGGTAATCAGGTTGGTAATGTACCCATGTCTGTGAACGGTGTCGTTGTCCTGAGTGATAAAGTCGGGGTTATAATAGTCACCTTGTCCGGGCACGATCTCCCAATAATTGAATCCTGAGGGCAGACTCTCAAGGTGCCACTTGCCTACGAGTGCAGTTTGATAGCCGGCCTTCTGAAGCAGTTTCGGGAAAGTTTGCTGGGCACTGTCGAACACGCAGGTAGTATTGTCATAAAACTTGTTGGCACAACTATGCTTGCCTGTGATCATACAAGCACGGCTGGGACCGCTCAGAGAGTTTGCAACGAAGGAATTTGTAAAACGTACGCCGTCACGGGCAATACGGTCGAGGTTCGGAGTTTCCATATAACGGGTATCGTAGCAGCTCATCATTTGTGCCGTATGGTCGTCCGTCATAATATAAACAATGTTCAGGGGCTTTTGCTCTTCTTTCTGTTTGCCTGTGGCACATGAAGCCAAAGAAGCTACTGCCGCCGCACCTGTCAGCGAGCAGAGAATTCCGGAAGATAGGTTGTTCATCATAAAGTAGTTTTTCTATTAGGGATTAATTAGTGGTACAAATATAAAGAGTTTTAACACCCCATAGAGTTCAAAAACAACTATGATTCTTCTGAAAACGTCTAATAATGGAATAAAAAGGGCATTTATAGACGTTTTTGAACATCGGATAGACAAAATCGGAAGCCTGTCGTGAACGAGTCTTAACTGAAATTTGTATATTTGCAGACATAGAAGCCTGACAAAATGGAATAGAAACGAATCGAGTTCACCACAGATTACACAGATTAGCACAGATTCTTTAATCTAATTCTCAATGAAATAAATCATTTATCTGTGGAAATCTGTGTAATCTGTGGTGAATAAAACTCAAAACCAATACTGAATGAACTAAATACAAACCTAATCAACAAACTCTTTTTATGAATCAAAAATTATTGCTCAGCAGTGCGCTGCTTGTCGGCATGGCCGGAACACAACAAGCGTTTGCACAAAAGAAAAAAGTTCAGGACCCCAAAAAGCCGAACGTAGTTTTCATTTTGGCCGACGACCTCGGATTCGGTGACCTGAGTTGCTACGGACAAGAGAAGTTCGAAACTCCCAACATCGACAAACTGGCCCAGGAAGGAATGCGCTTCACCCAATGTTATTCGGGAACAACGGTAAGTGCCCCCTCACGCTCTTGCCTGCTGACAGGCACTCATAGCGGACATACGGCTATCCGTGGTAACGTCGAACTCGATCCGGAAGGACAATTCCCTCTGCCGGCAGATGCACAGACCATCTTCCACGATTTTCAGAACGCAGGATACAAAACCGGCGCTTTCGGTAAATGGGGGCTGGGATTCATCGGCTCTACAGGCGATCCGAAAAAACAAGGAATCGACGAATTCTACGGTTACAACTGCCAATTGCTGGCACACAGCTACTATCCTGATCACTTGTGGGACAATGACAAACGGGTAGAGTTGAAAGACAACACACTGGATGTGCAGTATGGCAAAGGTACTTACTCACAAGACCTGATCCACTCAAAGGCACTCGACTTCCTTGACCGGATGGGAAAAAGCGGAGAATCGTTCTGCATGTGGTATCCTACCATCATCCCTCATGCCGAACTGATCGTACCGGAAGACAGCATTATCAAAAAGTTCCGCGGCAAGTATCCCGAGAAACCTTTCCATGGCACTGAACCGGGTAACCCGGCATTCCGTAAAGGCGGATACTGCTCTCAGTTCTACCCTCACGCAACGTTTGCAGCCATGGTTTACCGCCTCGACGTATATGTAGGCCAGATTGTACAGAAGCTGAAAGATATGGGTATCTATGACAACACCATCATCATCTTTGCCAGCGATAACGGACCGCACATGGAAGGCGGAGCCGATCCGGACTTCTTCAATAGCAACGGCATCTGGCGCGGATATAAACGCGACCTCTACGAAGGAGGAATCCGTGTACCGATGATCATCTCTTGGCCGGAACGTGTACAACCCAGCACCCAAACCGACTTCATGTGTTCGTTCTGGGATGTAATGCCCACTTTCCGTGAAATATTGAACCCGAAAGCCAAGAACCAACAGATGGACGGTGTGAGCCTGTTACCACTACTTGAAAACCGCAAAGGACAGAAAGAACACGAATATCTGTATTTTGAGTTCCAGGAGATGAACGGACGCCAGGCCGTACGTAAAGGCCCATGGAAGTTAGTTCACATGAACGTTCGCGGCAAAAACCCGTATTTCGAACTCTACAACCTGAATTCCGATCCGTCGGAACGCCACAATGTACTGAACCAGTTCCCGGAAAAAGTGACCGAACTGAAAGGCATCATGCAGGCTGCACATGTGCCGAATCCTAATTTCCCACTGTTACCGGGAGAAAAATAAGAAGAAACATTTTACTTCATTACAGAATACACAGAGGGCACAGAGATTTTCTATTAAAAGAAATTATCTCTGTGCCCTCTATAATTATTAATAACTTGCAGTTATTGCTTCACTGCCACCGTATCTGCCGCAAAGACATCTTTCCGGTAGCCATACCCCAGGTCGGAATAAATCTTCAACATCTCAGGCAGACGTTCCATGAAACGGTCAAAATTTTTATGTTCCGGCAATGTCCATTGTATTTCGGACAAAGCAGCCATTCGAGGTAAAATCTGCCACTCCATCTTGGTTGAATCGGCAGTCCACTCCGTCCAGATACAACCTTGAGTACCGATTACAAACTTCTTTTCGGCATCGGTCAGTTCGGCAGGAATAGGTTCGAAGTTATATACACGATTCATCCATTCGAATCCGGTCATCTTATTAATGCGCGGATTGCTGAAATAGAGCCGCTGGATAGGAGTCATGATGACATCGTGATGCTGGCGCGCAGCTTCGATGCCTCCTTGAATACCCCTCCATGACATGATGGTAGAATTCGGGGTCAGACCGCCTTCCAATACTTCGTCCCATCCCAACATACGGCGTCCGTGGGCGTTGATCTCTTTCTCCAACTCAGACATGAAATAGGTCTGCAACTGATTCTCTTTCGAATGTTTAGGCAGCGCTTTGATACCCAGTTCCTTAATTTTAGCCTGACATTTAGGGCATTTCTCCCAACGGCTCTTCGGACACTCGTCTCCACCGATATGAATGTATTCGGAAGGGAAAATATCCATAATCTCGTCCAACACGTCTTTAGTAAACTGAAGTGTCTGCTCGTTACCGGCACAAAGCACATCGGGAAATACACCAAATGAACAAAGCACCTTATAGGGACCACCCGTGCAACCCAGTTCCGGATAAGAAGCCAGGGCGGCTGTAGTATGTCCCGGAAGGTCTATTTCGGGAACTACCGTAATGAAGCGATCGGCCGCATAACGGACAATCTCACGGGCTTCATCCTGTGTATAGAAACCACTGTGAGGCTTTCCATCGAACTTCTTGGTTTCCCAGTCAATAATGGTAGAATCTCGTCTGGAACCTATTTCCGTTAGTTTGGGATACTTTTTGATTTCAATTCGCCACCCCTGGTCTTCGGTCAGGTGCCAATGGAAATAGTTGATGTTATGCAATGCCATCAGGTCAATCATCTGTTTGAGGTAGCTGACGGGGAAGAAATGGCGACCTACGTCGATCATGAATCCACGATAACGGAAACGGGGAAAGTCGGTAACCGTCCCGGCAGGAAGAGCTGCCGCCACTTTTCCGTCCTTCAGAATCGGAAGGGCTTTGTGGATGGTTTGAGTACCGTAGAATACTCCGGCCTCACTGCCTCCGGTGAGAAGAACCTTCTCGGGGGTGATCTCAAGTTTATAACCTTCCGGGTGAGTCATTGTCGTATCTACAGCAAGGATAATGGCGTTACTGCCCTTCTCTTTATCGGACACACGGACTTCGGTTCCGGTCATCTCTTTTATAAAGGTAGCCAGAAAATCGGCAGTGCGATGCATTTTTTCATTAGCTGCCGGATAGATGATCGTAGTACTGTGGTTGATAACAAAAGGTGTAGTGTCTTGGGCAAGGACAATCTCTTGCGGCTGAGGAATTACGTCCAGATTCCCCTTTTCGATAACTGCGGGGCGACAGGCACAGAATAGCACAACGGCCAACAAACCGGGAGCTAAACGGAATAATAATCTCTTGTTCATAGTGTTTTGATTTGCTCACCACAGAGTCACATCGAGTTCCATAGAGGAAGGAAGCATAGAAGATACGCTCTATGGGACTCTGTGTACTCTGTGGTTAATGTTATTCATTTCGGCAAAGATAAGATTTTATTTCCATTTTTTTGGTCACGTCTATGCAAACTGTTACTTTTGCCGTTAACGTGATAGATATGCATCCATGAAAAACAACCCATATACCGGCTTTCTCTGTTGGTTGACCATACTTCTGGCAGTCTGCTGCCTCCCGCTGAAAGCCGGCCATTACTACTATAAACAGATTTCCCTGAAGGAGGGACTCCCTTCTACCGTGCGATGTGTCTATACCGAACCCAAAGGTTTCGTATGGATAGGCACCAATGCGGGATTGGGAAAGTTCGACGGAGAAAAGCTGAAGAAATATATCCACCGGAAAGAAGATGCGCACTCGTTGCCACACAATTACATCCATCAGATCATTGAAGACAATCAACACAACATCTGGGTACTGACCGATGACGGAATAGCGCAGTATCGCAGGCAAAGCGACGATTTTACAACTTCACAAGACGAACAGGGACATTCCATCCTCGCCTATTCCGCTTGCCTGACGGAACAGGGGGTGATCTTCGGCGGCCGCAACCGCATCTATCGTTACGATTACGAAAACCGTTCCGTAAAACTTCTGCTGGACTTCAGTTCCGACCCTTACTTCGCCATCTCCGCCATCAGCCGATGGGACGAAGAGACGCTGCTATGTTGCAGCCGGTGGCAAGGTCTCAGGTTGATCAATCTCCGTTCGGGAGAACGCCGTCTCCCTCCATTCGACTGTGGGAAAGAGATCATGGCACTCCTGATCGACTCGCACAACCGCATCTGGGTGGCCCCCTACAATGAAGGCTTGCGCTGCTTCAGTCCCGAAGGCAGATTGTTAGCCTCGTACACTACCGCAAACTCCCGCCTCAGCAACAACGTGGTGCTTAGCATAGCCGAACGGGACTCGCACATCTGGGTAGGAACGGACGGAGGAGGTATCAATATCATACGTCCGGACAACCATCAGATCACCGTTCTTGAACATATCCCCGGAGATAACTATTCACTTCCCGTCAACTCTATCCTATCGCTCTACAACGATACCTATAACAACATGTGGGCCGGAAGCATTCGCAAGGGTTTGATCAATATCCGTGAAGTATCCATGAAGACCTATACCGATGTCTTTCCCGGAAGTAGCAAAGGGCTGAGCGATCCCGCCGTACTGAGTCTTTATCAGGACGAATCGGACGGACGGATCTGGATCGGTACGGACGGCGGAGGTATCAACAGTCTTGACCCCGACACGGAAGAGTTCCGTCACGACCGGTCTACCTGGAGAGACAAAGTTGTATCTATCGCCGGTTTCACCCGGGAAACGCTCTTACTCTCTGTCTTTTCAAAAGGATTGTTTGTTTACAACAAAGCGAATGGAGAACAACAGTTACTGACCATCGACCATCCCCGCCTCAAACAATATCTCTACTACAGCGGAATGCCGGTAAATGTCTATCAGGACGAACCGGGCAGTGTCCTCTTGCTGGCAGGACATATTTACCGATACGACACCGACTCGCAGAAAATACGCGTAGTGAATGAAGAAGAAGGTATGGAAATTGCCGGCAGCATGAATGCCATTGCCCACAACGAGTGTTTCACCTACCTCAACGACAGCCGTACCCTCTACGAACTGGACCGGACAAACAACTGTCTGAAAAGACTTTTCAGCTGTACGGGCGATACATTATTATATTCTGTTTCGATGGACGAGAAAGGTGATTTCTGGATTGGCAGCAACACCGGACTGGGACAGTATACGCCGTCGACCAACCGGTATCATCCGTTGCCAACTTCCCTGTTCGGTGAAGTGAGTTCGGTTATTTGCGATCATCGGGGAAAAGTATGGATCGGGGCAGACCACATGTTGTTTGCCTGGATGCTGCAATCCCGGAAGTTCATCCTTTTCGGCGAATCGGACGGAGTTATTCCGAATGAATATCTGGCAAAACCCCGGCTTGTCTCCGGCAAGGGAGAAGTTTATATGGGAGGCGCAAACGGACTGCTCTGCATCGATAACCGTTTTTCGACAGCTCCATCCGACTATCCGGAAGTGGAACTGACCGACGTATACATAAACGGTGAGCCGGCCATTAACCAGATAACAGGACAGCCGGAGAAACTGACCCTCCCGCAGGACAGCCGGACCATAACCTTACGCATAATGTCCCACGAACAAGATATTTTCCGTAAAAAAAGATACCGTTATCAGATAGAAGGATTGAACGACGAACCGATTGAATCGTACGATCCGGAACTGATTATCCGTTCACTTCCGGCAGGCAAATATCGGATATTGGCCGCATGCAGTACCAAGAATGGCGACTGGACTCCCTTCCGTCCTATCCTGTCACTCACCATACTACCTCCCTGGTACCGGAGCGGATGGTTCATCATCTGTGTATTGCTTATTGCATCGGGTGTCATTGCTGCCGTCATTCTCACCATTCTGCGCCGCAGGCAAAACCGGTTGAAATGGGAACTAAAAGAGCGGGAGTTACAGGAATATGAAGAAAAAATCCGATTCCTGGTCAATGTCAGCAACGAACTCCTCCCCTCGTTCACCGAGACGGGTGAAAGAGAACTGCAAATCGTAGAGCTGATACGAAACCGGCTCCGTAATGGAGAGAAAAGTAAAACGGACACCGACATTAAAAATATACCCAAAGAGGAAAAGAGCGAACTCAGCCAACCAGACGAGACTTTCCTACGAAAACTGAACCGGCTAATCACCGACCACTTGGACAGTCCCGAACTGGACGTCACCTTCCTCTGTACGGAAATGGGATTGAGCCGTGCTTCACTCTACAACAAGTTAAAGGCCATGACCAACATGGGCGCCAACGATTACATCAATAAATTCCGCATGGAAAAGGCCATCCAACTGATCTCAACCACCGATCTCACCTTTACAGAGATAGCGGAAAAAATAGGATTTACAACATCCCGTTATTTCAGTACTTCATTCAAGCAATATACAGGAGAGACACCGACTCAGTATAAAGAGAAAATAAGGAAAAAGCAATAGGGTGTAGCCATCCGATGCATAGGGTATAACCATCCGGAGTACATGGCTACACCCTATGCCTCGGATAGCTACACCCTTTCGGACCCAGCATATTTCTTATCCGAATATAACTTCACTGAATAAAAAATGGAGTACGACACAGCCATACCCCATTCTCCATTCTAACAATCAAACTCAATCAAGCAATGGTGACAGATGCATCCAGATATACATCCTGGATGGCATTGAGCAATTCCACTCCCTCTTTCATCGGTTTCTGGAAAGCTTTACGTCCGCTAATCAACCCCATACCACCGGCACGTTTATTCACTACCGCCGTAACAACAGCGTCTTTCAGGTCGGAAGCTCCATGTGATTCGCCACCGGAATTAATCAAACCGACACGTCCCATATATCCGTTGGCTACCTGATAACGGCAAAGATCAATCGGGTGATCGGTAGTCAGTTCGGTATACATTCTTTCGTCTGTCTTTCCAAAATGAATTGCTTTGAAGCCACCGTTATTAGTAGGCAACTTCTGCTTCACAATATCCGCTTTAATGGTAACTCCAAGACGGTCTGCCTGCCCGGTTAGGTCAGCGGCAGCATGATAGTCTACCCCGTCTTTCTTAAAATCATTGTTGCGCAGATAACACCACAAGATAGTGGCCATGCCCAATTCATGCGCATAGTCAAAAGCCTCGGCAATCTCTACCAACTGACGACGGCTTTGCTCGGAACCGAAATAGATAGTAGCTCCCACAGCCACCGCTCCCATCTCCCATGCCTCCTTGACGGTGCCAAACAACACCTGATCATACGAATTGGGATAAGACAGCAGTTCATTATGGTTCAGTTTCACTACAAACGGAATTTTGTGAGCATACTTACGGGCAACAGCCCCCAAAATACCGAAAGTAGAAGCAACGGCATTACATCCGCCTTCAATGGCCAGTTTTACAATATTTTCCGGGTCAAAATAGATGGGATTCGGAGCGAACGAAGCTCCGGCTGTATGCTCAATATCCTGGTCGACAGGAAGAATGGACACATATCCCGTATTTGCCAGACGACCATGTCCCAGCAAAGTCTGCAAGCTGCGTAAGGTCTGTATGTTACGGTCCGAGTCGATCCATATCTTATCGATCGTATCCGGTGACGGCACGTGAATCAGTGATTTATCAATGGTTTTGCAAGTGTGGTTCAGGTAGTATTCAGCCTGATTACCCAATAGTTCTATAATTTTATTCATAATTCATTTGTTTTTGAGTTTAACTCACCACGGAGGACACAGAGAACACAGAGAATTTCTTTCTCTCAAACATCTTAATAAACAAGAGATTAAAACTCTGTGTCCTCCGTGTACTCTATGGTGAATAATATTCATTTTTATTCCGTAATGAGGGGTTTCCTCTTATCTTATTTTTTCTTTCCCTGATTGGCAACCGCTTCCATCAGTTTCCGGATTTCTTCGGGGTCACCCAGGAAATAGTCTTTTTCCAGATTCAGTTCATCACTGAATTCAAATACGTAAGGAACAGCAGTTGGCAGATTCAGTTTCACGATCTCTTCGTCGGAGATGTGCTTCAAGTGCTTGATAATGCCCCGCAAACTGTTGCCGTGGGCAACCACCAGAATTTCATCAGCGGTTTTCAGATTCGGGAAAATGATGCATTTCCAATAAGGCATGATGCGGTCGATGGTATCTTTCAAAGATTCCGTCCGGGGAAGTTCTGCATCGGGCACTTCCCGATAGCGGTTCTCAAAACGTGGATTTCTCGGATCGTCTTCCGACAGGGCATTGGGAGCTATATCATAACTCCTGCGCCAGATAAGTACCTGTTCGTCACCGTATTTGGCAGCCGTCTCGCTTTTATTCAATCCTTGCAGATCGCCATAATGCTTCTCATTCAGACGCCAACTCTTCTCCACCGGAATCCAGTCCTGATCCATCCGGTCGAGCACACAATTCAGCGTTTTCACCGCTCGTTTAAGGTACGAAGTATAAGCTTTATCGAAATTAAATCCATTTTCTTTCAGTAGTTCACCCGCTTTGCAGGCCTCGGCAATTCCCTTTTCTGTCAGATCGACATCGGTCCAGCCGGTAAAACGGTTCTCCTTATTCCATGCACTTTCTCCATGACGGAGCAACACAATCTTTTTCATTCAACTCTCCTTTCTTTAGGTGTTTATTATAGAACATTTGTATTGAGTACAAAGTTCACGAAAGTAAAAGGAACAGTCAATACCTAAAAATGATGAAAGTGAGTTGCAAATTTGCCACAGAGTACACAGAGAATGCAAAAGACCATTCTTTCGAAGTAAGAGATAACTCTATGTGCTCTGTGTTTGAATATCAACGATTTCTCTTTAGAAAAAGGCGATCGGTAATAACAGAGGGCAGTTCCGACTCATAATGGGTTACCATAATCATCGTTTTATCTTCACGGCAGCAGAAGGCCTCGATGATCTTTTTCACCCGCCGGCGATTGTACGTATCGAGTCCGTGCAGCGGTTCGTCCAGAATAAGTAATTCCGGATCTTTCACGAAAGCACGGGCCAGCAATGCCAAGCGCTGTTCACCACTCGAGAGTTGAAGAAAAGGTCTGTCTTTCAGAGCGGCAATGCCAAACACATCCATCCACCACTCGCAGGTGGCCATCTGGCTTTCCTGTGGACGCTTATACAAGCCGATGCTGTCATGCAACCCGGAAGCTACAATCTCAATGGCTGGTAGATTCTTTAGATAAGCACGGTGCATTTCGGGACTGACGTAACCGATATGCTTTTTTATCTCCCAAATGCTTTCACCTGTACCCCGCTTGCGTCCGAAAAGGCTGATGTCACAGGCATACGACTGAGGATTATCCGCACAAACCAAACTAAGCAACGTAGATTTGCCGGCACCGTTTTCTCCGCTCAATGCCCACTTCTCGCCCCGACGGACAGTCCAGTCGAGTTCTTTCAGGATGGTACGGTCATCATAACGGATGCTGACCTTATTTAATTTTACCACTTCCCCGGAATCATAGTTGGTTCCGTCATAAGGCAATCCGGCTATACGTTGTTGCAATACGTCCAGAGTCACGGCTACATCGGTCACACGAAATGCAGCCAGGTAAGCCCCTCGTTCCATTTTCGGAAGCACAGTCAAGTCTTCTACCGGAATCACATGGGTAATGAACGAAGGAATATCATCGAGCATCGAAAGCACAAGGATGATTTGCACAGACGACAGCCGGGTGAGGCGTTCGAGCAGGGAGAAAAGCAGTTCACGGGTCGGTGCATCCAAACCAATAAAAGGATTGTCCATTATCAGTACCCGGGGGGCAGTCAGCAAAGTTTTAGTCAGCTGAAATTTGCGCAACTCCCCACTGGAAAGGAGAATGATCTTCTTGTCCAACAACGGCTCGATGCGGAAGAGTTCAAACAATTCCTCCTTCAGCCGTTCATCTTTGATTTCCCCCAGCATCTCCCGCACGGAGGGGGCATCTTCCTGATCGTGGGCATTCCAGCGTTGCTGATAATAATAGTTAGCATCTGCTGCACCGTATGTATCACGAAAAGCAATGTATTTCACGTTATCATATACTGTCTGAGTAGAAGAAGGAGAAAAATCGTATTTCACCGTACCTTCACGCAAGGGATATTTACCCAGAAGCGTATCTACAAACAAACTCTTCCCTCCGCCGTTGGGACCTACGATAGCAATGTGTTCGCCGGCAGCGATTTGTGCTGTGACAGGTTGTGCCAAACGTACAAGCGGGTTGCGTGCTACGCCACCCGCTATACTGAATGTGTATTGTTCCATTATCCTATTTCATTATTAGGCGGAGCAAAAGTATATCAAAATCCGCACAAAGAGACAGAATAAGAGTAAAAAAAATCGTAGTATTGGGCAATCGTAGCCGGTCAGAACCTGAATTTAGGGTTTTCCGGTTCGGTATGCGACTCTTCCATCAACTTCGTCAGTTTCCGGACAATTTCCGGATATTCGCCTGCCACATCGTGCTCTTCCCTGAGATCCTTCTCCAGATCATATAACTTCATTGTAGAGTTTCCCTTCCGGATATTGTCGATAATTCCCTTCCACTTACCCATACGAATGGCTTTCAGACCGATCACCGGATCGGGATATTCCCAATACAGATATGCATGTTCTTTCTGCTGTCCGGTCTTGCCGAGCAAAGTGGGCAGGAAACTGATTCCGTCAGTCGGCGGACAATCAACCTTCGCAATATCCGCCAAAGTAGGCATTACATCCTGAAATCCGCAAATGTGATCGCTTTGAGTGGAAGGTTTGATCTTTCCGGGCCAGGTAACAATGGCAGGTATCCGTATTCCCCCTTCATGAACAAAACATTTTCCCCAGCCATACTCCGACTTGAAAGGGCCTCCGCTATCGAACCACGGTGAATCGCTTCCGCCGTTAAAGGTTGGACCGTTATCGGAAGTGAACATGATAATGGTATTATCATACAAATGATCTGCCTTGAGTTTCTCTATCAGTCTACCGATCTGTTCGTCGAAGTAGCTGATCATGGCAGCATAAGTCGCATGCGGATACCGGCAAGGCATATACCCGGCTTTCCCGGTGTAAGGCGCCTCGTCTCCAAACTTTTCGACATAGTGTTTCACCCACTTCTCCGGTGCCTGTAATGACACGTGCGGAAGCGGAGTAGTCCACATCAAAAAGAAAGGCTTCTTCTTATTCTGTCCGACAAACGAAATCAGTTCATCAAAAATAAGATCATTAGCATACTCCTTCTGTGAAAATTTGGCATAACTGGCTTCATCGCGGGGATCTGTTCCGGGATCCAGCCGGGCAGTGTGAGGGTCGAGCACTTTATTGTTCAGATATACACGGTCTTCATCCTTATACAGAAATGCCGGATAGTAACTGTGCGCTTGCCGCTGGCAGTTATATCCGTAAAAACTATCGAATCCCTGTTTATTGGGAGTACCCTCCGATCCCGGAGCACCCAATCCCCATTTCCCGTAACATCCGGTGACATATCCCGCCTGCTGCATCATCCTTCCGATAGTCATTGTATTGGCCTTCAGAGGATACTGTCCCTCCAGATTCGGATGCACATACATGGAGTCATAATTCATGATGGCTCCCCGGTATGCCATTTCATCATTGGCCCGTATCTGTGCATGTCCCGAATGCATACCTGTCATCAGCACACAGCGTGCCGGTGCCGAAACAGGCGATCCGGTATAGTGCTGGGTGAAACTGATGCCGTCTTTACACAGCCGGTCTATGTTCGGAGTTTCTATTTTTCCGGAACCATAACAACCAATATCCCCATACCCTAAATCGTCCATGATAATATAGATGATATTGGGTTGAGATTCTTTAACCTGACTTTTTGCCGATAAAGCAAATACGGATAGTCCGATATAGATTTCTATTCTTTTCATGCTAAGTTTCTTTTTTTAATCCCATTTATAATTTACGTCTACCTCCTTTTTCAGGGCAGGGCCGAATGAATACCCCTGTTGTTCGAACCATGGTTGCTTCAGAAGAACTTTACCGTAAAACTCATCGAAACTCAACGGTTTGCCGGAATACCACATTTGTTCGGCAAGCGCAAGAATACGCGGAAAGACACGACGGTCGATCCTATCTTCGGTTACTCCATCGTCTGTCCACAGTGCAGAACTCATTCCGAGGATAAGCGGGTTTTCTTCCCGTGGCCTGTAAGAGGGATTATGCAGATACACATCTTCCAGATCGAAAGTGCGGTCTTTGGCATATCCCCTCCAAGGAGTGAGCGGGAAGTTCAGATAGGTGTAATAGTTCGTACCGCAAATCACCGGGTAATTATGCCTGACAGCGTTCTTCAAAGCCAGATCCTTGTGCCCTCTCCAGTTCCACCACTGTATAACCACATTATCCGGCAACGGATAACCGTCCTTATAAATCACATCGCCCCAAAAGATAGCCTTCCGTCCTTTCTGTTTCAGGTAATTTGCCATTCGGGCCGAAAACCATAATTGCAGGTCATGGCTGTCCTTCAGTTTTTCTTTCGCAATCCGTGCCTGACAATCCGTACATTTATCCCAGTTTCCCTTAGGAGCCTCATCGCCTCCGAGATGAATATAAGCGGATGGAAACATCCGGCACACTTCGTCCAGTACATTCTGCAGGAAGGTGAGTGTACTGTCTTTGCCGGCGCAAAAAATATTCTGTGTAAAACCGCTTTGGGGCACTTTCACCGGAATGTTGAAACATCCCAACCGCGGATACGAATTAAGTGCGGCCTCCGCATGTCCGGGCATGTCGATCTCGGGAACAACCGTGATACCGAGGTCTGCCGCATAGCTGACAATCTCCTTTACCTCTTCCTGGGAATAAAATCCCTGTTGCTCCGGCCCCTGTCCTACGAAAGCTCCGATCCGTGTCAAAAGCGGATAGCGTTTTATCTCGATACGCCAACCGAGACCCTCGGTCAGATGCCAATGAAAATAATTCATTTTCAGCATCGAAGCCATATCGATATATTTCTTGATGGTAGAGACCTTTTGGTACTGGCGTCCCGAATCCAGCATAAAGCTACGCCATTTCACTCGCGGAAAGTCAGTGATTTCCGCACAAGGAAATATAAGTTTGTCCCCTTCCCGTGTACCCCATTGTCTCAGGCTCTGAACGGCATAAATAAAACCGGCGTTATCTGCCGCACGAACAGTCATTTTCTCGGGAGTAACAAGAATGCGATAACCCTCTGCGGGAAGTGTGGCATCTTTCTCCCAGGAGATTTGGCTGTGCCCCTTTTCACTACACCATTCCACGGCACTTTTCGGTATCAGTTTTTCATAAAACAAATGCAGGAAAGAAGCGGAAGCATCTTGAGCATGCATCCGTATCTTGCCTTGGAGTTGCAACTGTCCATTGGCTTTTTCGAGGTAATCAGGTGTAGGTAAGATCGTTTGTCCGCACAGACGGACGGCGTGCGAACCGAGGAAAAGCAGTATTAAAATCAGGTATTTCATCTAAACATAGTATTTATAGTGTGACAAGAAACTGTCCAAAGATAAGAATTTCTCGGGACAGTTTCTTATCACACGGTTAAAACCATTTATCAATCAGGAAGGGGCTACTCTACTCCGTCATCCCAACCCGGATTTTGAGCAAACTGAGGATTCAGCACCCTTTCATTACGTGGAATAGGATTCAGGTAATAATATTCGGGCCAAGTATGGGTTTGTACAGGATGGAATTCAAGATATCCCTCTGCACCACCTCCGTCAATCGTCACCTTCGTTCCGGCGGGAAAGTCCGATGTCTTGACATACATACCCAACTTCTTCTTTAACGCGTAATGGCATTTCTTCCATCTCCGCAGATCGTCGAACCTGAACCCTTCGGAGAATAACTCGATACGCCGTTCGCGGCGAATCTCCCATAACAAAGGATTGACAGCATAGTCACCCGGATAAGCAGGATCGCCCAGATCGCGTTTAGGATCGAAAGCGCCGTTGATTTCCGCCACTTTCATAGGTGCTACGTTGGCACGGATACGCAGTTTATTAATTGTCTGATCGGCTGCGGACTGATCGAATTCACCCAACTCACACGTTGCTTCAGCATAATTCAGCATCACCTCTTCTACCCGGAAGATGGGCATATCGGTCTCTTCATTTCGCTGCGATCCCATCGACAAATAAGTACAATAATACTTCCAATTATTATACCCGAAAGCCGACTTGTACCAAGGCTGATTTTCCAAATAGAAATCGAAATGCGGAACTGCTCCCAGAATACCTCCGTCATACCCCTGGCGGAAAGGTAACGTCTTCTGTCTCTCTTTGCCGCTTCCATACCCTATTCCCAACCGGATATTCAGGCTATCGATAAAGCTCCTGTCCTTAGCGACATCGGTAAATTCCCACTTATTCCCCCAAGCATCGGTAGAAGCCGATCGGTCAATTCTGTATGGAGGAGTCACTTGCAGCCAGAGTCGATGATCCCGGCAACTGAACTCACTGTACATATCCTTATCTCCCTGGAACAACGGACTGTTCCAGCGGGTTTTCCCATCCGAACAGAGATAGCTGTCCACCAAGTCACGAGTCGGGTTATAGTAGGACGATTCGGTTGTTCCCTGAATGCTGGTATCATGTACTACGTTTTCCGCATTCGAGAACTCCCGATAGAGTATGACTCCCGGTACATCTTTCAGGTCGAGTGAACAAAACAGATCATCGTAGTTACTGCAAATTTCAGGATAGCTGCTCATAACCTCGGCAGACACCCGTTTACATTCTTTCAGAAAAGTTTCGGCATCATTCAATCCATGATATTTTCTCCATGTTCCTTCAAAAAGACAGAAACGGGACATAAATGCCTGTACGACGGCTCTGTTAATCGTATTACTGCCATCACCATTGACGTTGATATGCTGCTCGGCATATTGCAAATCTTCAAGAATATGCTTCGCGATTTCGTCTCTGGAAGCACGGGGACCGTTGATCAACTCTGTATCATTATCACTTAATACTCGGTCTATCCAAGGTACGCCGCCGTAAGCAGATAGTAATGAAAAATAGCGGTATGAACGAAAGAAGTATCCGACACTTTTCCAATGCGCCTTCTCAGTCTCAGTCATCTGGGAACCGTCTATCCGTCCCAACATCAGATTGACACGACGGATAAAACCATAATAATCCCAAGTCGTATTATTCCTCTTATCAGGCACAGTGACCAGTCCCCTGATCCAGTTGCTTTCGCTGCTTCCCCGCGTCTGATTATACGAGATATCGTCTGTTGAAGTATCACCGTATCCTAATTTCGGAAGTGTTTCATACAATCCCCAGGCATATGCCTTAAAGTTATCATACGTCACAAAGGCCGTCTCTTCCGTCGGATTGCCCAACGGATACCTTTCCATAAAATCATTGTTCAGGCAACCGGTAAAAGCGATCGCACTGAGTATAAACAAGGCAAATGTATATTTCTTCATACTATTTCGGTTATTTAGAATGTGACATTAAATCCAAGTGAAAATTTCTTCATAAACGGATACTCCCATGCTCCTTTTGAAAGCATATCCGACTCCAGACCTTCCGGTAAATGATCCCATGTATGAAGGTTTTCCCCACTGAAGAAGACCTTGACTTCGTCAAAGTAAACTTGTTTAGACCACGCTTTAGGCAATGTATAAGACAAGGTGATATTTTGCAGTTTCACATAAGCCGCATTGGCCAGATACTTGGTTTGCTTCCAGCGATTCGAACCGGTATTCACACCATTGTTTGCATATACTCTCGGAAAATAAGCATCTGTATGCTCCGGTGTCCAGAAGTTAAGGGTTTCTTTAAACAAACTTCCCCATGTACCTGTAGGCCATGCAATCTGATCAGTACGCCAAAAGTCACGCTTACCCACACCACGAAGAAAAATGGAAAGATCGAATCCCTTCCAGCTCAAACCTGCATTGATTCCGTAATGGAAACGCGGTGTAGAATTACCGATAATACGTTGGTCACCCGGATCGTCTGCTGTCCCTTTTCCAGTCCAGATGGTACTGGCATCATCATCAAAATTCTTATAAAGCACATCCCCCGGATACACTTTTCCAACTCCCTTCGGGATAGGAATACCTTCTTTAAGGGTTCCGTCGGCATTGAAATCGTCTTCTTTATAAAAACGGTCGGTTACATATCCCCAGATCTCACCAATCTTCTGTCCTTTCCGATAAGTACCCAACAAATTGGTTTCATTGTTAAACTTAGTAATCTCACTCTGTGAATCATAGAGATTAAATCCGATACGGTAACTGAAATCTTTGATACGGTCTCTCCAGTTGAGTTCCAGTTCCCAGCCATAGGTCTTCAGATCCGCGGCATTTTGCTTGGCGGCAGCTACTCCCACCACCCAAGGCAAATCCATACCCGGTGCCAGCATACCTTTCGTATCACGCCGGTACCAGTCGAAAGTTCCGTTCAGCCTGTTATCAAAAAATCCGAAGTCGACACCGAAGTCAAGCGTATATACTTTCTCCCAGGTAAACGCATTGCTGACCATAGCCGGCGTAGACAGAGTCGTAGGTCTTTTGCCGTCTACCAGCCAATTGGTTAGTCCCGGAGCCATTTCCGGTATATACGGATAATTGTCCGGTGTACCGTTAGGCAGCAAAATGATCTGATTTCCTATCGATCCCCAGGACGCACGAAACTTTAAATTAGACAGAACACTCCGGGTTCCTGCCATAAAAGACTCTTCCGAAATGCGCCACCCTCCCGAGAAAGAAGGGAAAAAACCGAAACGATTGTTTTTAGGGAAACGTGAAGTTCCGTCATAACGTCCGTTAGCTTCGACCATGTACCGATCCTTGTACGAATAATTAACGCGGTAAAAGAGTCCCCTAAGGGCATATTCATTGAATGTGTCTGTAGCCGTTGTAGTTCCGGTAGCTCCCGATATGGACGGCAAGTTGCTCAACAACACATCTTTTCTTTCCGTCCACTGTGATTCAGCATGATTCTCTTCCTGGTTGAATCCACCCATCACCCCTATATTATGATTACCTATTGAAAAGTCGTAATTTGCAAAAACGTTGATCGCATTGTAGTTGTTAAATCCCTGAGTCAGTGCATACCGCGTGTTCTCCGTATTATTCAGGACACCGGTAAAATTCATTCCGATGTATTTATACTGGTTCACATACATGCGGTTGTAATTCGTCACCCTGTTATATGTGTATTCACCTGTTATCTTCAGGTTCTTCAGAGGTGAAATAATAATACGTCCCAAAGCTCTGAAGTCAGTTTTTTTAACGATGCGCGGTTCTCCATAACGGATGTAAGTGGCAGAAGTTTCAGCGGGATAAGTAATCCCATCCTCTTCATAAGGCGAAATATTCTGATAAGAAGGGAGTTGCATGGCACTTCCCCAAATTCCGTTCCTTCCGCCTTGTTCCACTTTGTTCTGGGTAGAATTGGCATACCGTATATCCAATTGGGTCGTCAGCCATTTGTTGACCTCCACACTAAGGAAGCTCGACAGATTGGCACGTTCATATCGGTCCTTATCGGTAATCAGGATTCCGTCTTCGTTGGTATATCCCAAACCGATGCGGTAATTCGTTCTGGACCCTCCTCCCGAAACCGAGAAGCTATGGTTTTGCATAAAGCCATAATTGTCCATCATATCCGCAAACATGTCGTTTTCTCTCATCAGGAACAGATTCCCGTTTTCGTCGAAAACATACCCTTGAGGATATTTGGAAGGATTATCCATATAATCACGTATATACGTTTCCCACTGAGGTATATTCTTACCATCCACATACGTATCATTAGGCCATCCCATTTCCTTATATGCCAATATGGACTCCAGCGGGTTCGCCTTTTGCGGTAATTCCAATGCCTTGGAGAACGAGAAATTGTTATTATAATTAAACTTAGGCGCCATGTCCTTTTTTCCCTGCTTAGTGGTGATAAGAATCACTCCAAACGCTGCACGCGCCCCGTAAATGGCTGCAGAAGCCGCATCCTTCAAGACAGAGACCGATTCAATATCCTGCGGATCGATCATATTGATATCCATCGGAACATTATTAACCAATACCAGAGGACCGCCACCATTGATAGAAGTAGTTCCACGGATGTTATACGACAAATTGTCACCGGGTGTACCGGTTGTACCTTCAATTTTTAATCCCGGAACAACTCCCTGCAGAGCTGCCGTAACATTCGTTATCGGACGGTCACCCAGTGTCTCCTGTATATTGACGGAGGTAACGGCTCCCGTCAGATTGACTTTCTTTTGTGTTCCAAAGCCGACCACTACCACTTCATCCATCAACTTTGAATCCTCTTTCAACTGAATGACGAGTTGGGTTTTCCCATTGGTACTGACCTCTTGTGGCAGATAACCGATATACGTAACCTGCAGTTTGCCGTCCGCAGGAACTTCTAACGTGAACTCTCCGTTGAGATTCGTGATCGTAGCCTGCTTACTGCCTATGGCAAGTACATTGGCCCCTATGAGAGGTTCACCGGTAATGCCGGTTACCTTACCCGTTATTTTTTTCATCTGGACAGTTTGTTTGGCAGCAGCTTTCTCTTTTGGCTGCACAGAAGGAGTAATAACTATATGTTCAGGTTCATAGTTACAAGTAAACCCGGTATTCTTCAAAAGAGCATCCATCACAAAAGAAAGCTTTTTGTCTATAAAGTTTTCCTTAATTTTCTTGTTTACATCCAGCTTGGTCTGATTGTATGTCACACTTAACTTGGTTTGCTGCTCTATCTGTTCGAATACTTTTTGCAAAGATTGATTGTTACCATATACACTTATTCGCTGATTCTGCCCGTAAGCAGTGTTATAAATGCATAAAGCGAGAAGTAAAAGGACTATTTTATGAATTTTTACGGATAGAATATTCCTTAAATTGATTTTTAATTTCATAATTTTGTGAGTTAATCAATTAATACTGTTTAAAGTCTCTAAAGGTTAAAAAGTTTTTGATTGATTTCGGGGATCGGAAATGGGTGTGGTAATTTGTTTCCGGTTCCCTTTTTTTCATATGGCAGCTCTCCTTTCTTTTATTTTAGCGGACAAATAGATATGGTTTCGTCCTTCCCCACTTTATAGGTGATACCTCCTACAGTTTTTGTCACAATGTCCAAAACATGAAAGATACTATCACGATACTTAAACTTTATTGTATAAAGATCCGAGTTGATACGGTCCGATTCTGTCAGATCGGATGATAACCGGATGGATACGGCATATCTTCTTTCCAGCGTTTTCAGGATTTCCCTAAATGATTGAGAGACAAAATTCATTTCACCTTTGGTCCAGCCCGAATAGACGGAGGCGTCTATATTCCTTTTATAAAACTTTCCATCCCGGTTTTCATACTCCAGTTGCTGGTTGGGTTCTAAAGTAACAAAACAATCCGTCTGATTCTTCTTCCTAACGGCAACAGAACCGGTCTCCAATGTGGTAATCGTTCTCTTATCCAAAGGATACGCCTGCACATTAAACTGAGTACCCAGCACACAGACATCCAGGTGATTAGTCTCTACCACAAAAGGAAGTTTCTTGTCTGGTACAACCTTAAAATGCCCCTCGCCCGAAAGATATACGGAACGGGTATCGCCTGTAAAATGTGTGGGATATAAAAATACAGACCCGGAATTCAGGGTGATGACCGAACCATCGGGAAGTGTGACTTCTTTTTGTTCACCCTTGGGGACAATACATTCGACAAAACGGACATCGTGCGTATGCAGCCTGACATATACATAGGCAGTAGCAATGGACACCAACGGAATAAGTAGAAAAGCTGCTATGCGTGCCCACCGATAAAGGTTTGACGGCTTACATAAAGGAAAGCCTGCTTTTTTTTGAAACTTCCGTAAAGAATGTCGGGTACAGGCATCTGCCGCAGGATGATAATCATCCCATATCTGATGGAGTGCTTTTTCTTTCCGTTCCTTGCCGGACGAATCAAGGAGCCATGTCCAGACTTTGCTTTTAAGATCCGGACTGGCTGTAAAAGCCATAAAGTTGCGTATAATTTTGTATGCGTCAGACATAGTATATTTTATGGGTTATGTATATAAGATACGTAACCCGCCAAACACACACAGTCCGAAAGAGATTTTTTTGGAATAAACTACTAAGTTTATACGATGGTAGCCATAATAACCAAGAGCAATATTTTGCGTATATCGGCCAGAGCCTGGGTCAGATGATTTTCAACCGTACGCTTACTAATGTTTAATTCACGGGCTATTTTCTCATTACTCAGTCCCTGTTCGCGGCTCATCCGGTAGATCTTTTTCCTTTGGGCAGGCATTCTCTCCACAGCGATGGCTATGATCAGTTCCAATTCTTTTGCATCAAGTTCCGCCTCTGTTTCACAATGTTCCGGATGATCATCCGATGTTTGCCAGGATTGATAATTTTGAAATAGCAGGGAACGTTCGATATGCCGGAAAACCGCATTCCGGGCAATACGGAACAGGTATGCATCCAGATTGTCTATCAATTTCAAGTTTCCCCGATTCTGCCACAATAATGCAAAAATATCCTGAGAGATATCTTCCGCCTCTTCAGCATTCTGCAACAAGCCATTAATGAACCCTTTTATTCGAGGGTAATAATCCAGAAAAAAAGCCTCAAACTTTTGAGGACTTTCCAGATTATCCATATCGGCCGGAGACTTCCTTATAAATTTCATCATACAGATATTTTAAGATTGCTCTATGCACACATATCCCACAAATCAGGACAGTTTTTTTAGAGATAATCCACTTAGGTTAACTTTATATTTGTTTTTTATGCCCTTACAATTTTTTATTATCAGCATTTACAAAGTTAAGCCCGGATTATCTCCGGGCTTTCTCCATATCACTGATACTACTGGTGAATGATCAGTGCCGACTGTGCCGGAACCGTTATCTCCGGACCGTACAACAGCCCCAAACCTCGCTCATCAATTACCCCATCTTTGCAGACAACGGTGTATTTGCCTTCAGGTATTGTCAGTTTGGCAGGAACGGAACGAGCATTGAGCACTACGATTATATTGTCCCAAGAGTCTCCGTTCGCACGGTCTTTCAAACGAAAAGCTATCAGGTTAGTGCCCTCCACCGGAAGAAATTCCAGATATTTACGCACCATCTCCGCATCGCCCATACGGAAAGCGGGATGTGCCTTACGAAGACTGATCAGACGTTTATAGTAAGTGAACACATCTTCATGGAGGGTTTTGCGGTTCCAATCGATGGCATTAATGGAATCGGGGCTTTCAAAACTATTATGCACCCCTTTCTTATCGCGCATCACCTCTTCACCGGCATAAATGAACGGAATACCTTGCGAGGTAAACACCGCCGTTTGTGCCAGTTTATCGAGCCGTGCAAGCTGTTCGGAAGTAATATCGGGAATACTTGACTTCAGACGGTCCACCAGGCACATATCATCATGGCAGGACACGTAACTGATCATTTGAGTCGGCTGGGCAGCCCAAGGAGCTTTGCTGTAATTCACAGAGTCATTGTTGACTTGAGGATGCTGGATAGCTCCGACAATTCCGAATTTAATGCTTTCTTCTCCACCGGGAATTCCGGCGAGGAAAGCCCCTTTATGGTTATCATTGAAAGGACCACGCAACGCATCACGCAGTTCGTCGGAGAAAGCGGCAATACCGGGCATCTCGAAAGTATTGGCCTTCATAGCCAGCGAATCCCCCGGATACTGTGGTGCCTCCGCAGCCCAACCTTCACCATAAATAATGATAGAAGGATCAATGGCATTGACTGCCTTGCGGATTTCATTCATTGTCTCGATGTCGTGAATGCCCATCAGGTCGAAGCGGAAACCGTCTATATGATATTCTTTAATCCAGTGGAGCACGGATTCGATCATATACTTACGCATCATGGGACGGTTGCTTGCCGTTTCGTTGCCGCAAGCCGAACCATTTGCCAGCGAACCATCGGGTTTCTGACGATAGAAATATCCCGGAACCGTACGCTCAAAGTTGCTTCCGTCAGTATTGTACGTGTGATTGTACACCACGTCGAGTACTACCCGAATACCGGCTTTGTGGAGCGCCTGCACCATCTGTTTGAATTCACGGATGCGAACAGCCGGATCATAAGGATCAGTAGAATACGAACCATCGGGCACATTGTAATTTTGCGGATCATATCCCCAATTGTATTTATTTTCATTCAGTTTGGTTTCATCCACTGAGGCATAGTCATAAGATGGCAGGAGATGTACATGGGTGACTCCCAGTTCCACCAGATGGTCAATACCGGTAAGCAACTTGGCAGGATTCAGTGTCCCATGTTCGGTCAGAGCCAGAAACTTCCCTTTGTTCCGAATGCCCGACGTGGAGTCAACAGAAAAATCACGATGGTGCATCTCGTAGATGACTGCATCCGCAGGTGATTTCAACGGCGGACGCTGATCGTTTTCCCACCCCTGCGGATCGGTGGATTTCAGGTCGATAATGGCGGCACGCTTTCCGTTTACCCCCACCGCTTTGGCATTGATACCCGGCGTATCTCCCATCCATTTATCGTTTACCTTGACATTGAATGTATAGAATTTCCCCATCAGATCTTTACTGACCGTTGCAGTCCAAGTGCCTTCCTCACCCGGCTCCATAGGAATTGTTTCGTAAGCATGCCCTCCTTCACCCGAATCAAACAACATCAGACGAACTTCATCGGCGGTAGGTGCCCAAAGGATAAACTTAGTAGCCTCCGGTGAATACTCCATCTCCGTGAGACTGCCCGAACGCACCGGATACAGCTCGTAAGACGCATATTCTTTCTTGGCAGGAGTACAACTGACTACAGCCGTGGCCGCAGTCACTCCGATAAAGGCAAGATAGTTCATTTTCATGGTTTTTCTCTCTATTAAATTATTATCTGATTAATTGAGTAGCCCACGGCTACTTCACCCTTTCCGGGTTTTTGGCTATAAAATCTTTCCAACCGCTATACCCTTTCTCCATCACAGGACGCCCCATCTGCAGGAAATGACAATAGGCAGCTGCTAGTCCGTCGGTAGCATCCATAAAGACAGGCATGTCTTCTTTGGCAAAATGCAGCATGCGTTGCAGCATGTCGGCCACTTGCTCTTTTGAAGCCTGCCCGTTACCGGTAATAGCCATTTTTATTTTAAGCGGAGCATATTCGGTAATAGGAATATCTCGACTCAGCGCGGCAGCCATTGCCACTCCTTGTGCACGTCCGAGTTTCAGCATAGACTGCACGTTTTTCCCGAAGAAAGGGGCTTCAATCGCCAGTTCATCCGGCAAGTAGCTTTCAATGATGCTCAGTACCCGTTCATGTATATGGCGCAGTTTAAGGTAATGATCGCCGAATTTACGCAGGTCGATAATCCCCATAGCAATCATCTCCGGCTTAGTCCCCCGGACACGCAGCACTCCGTATCCCATGATCGTTGTACCGGGATCGATGCCCAGAATAATCTTCTCTTTAACCGGCTGAATCACTCCAATACCTCCATCAATGTCGGAAATCCGACTACTTTATCCTTGAATATCTTTACCAACTCTTGGTTAAGCCGTGCACCTTGTTCCTGATGCCAGCGATGCAAAAGGCTGGAATTATCCACCTCCCATTGGAGTGAATAAGAAGTGCCCTCGTCACGATGGCTCAACACACGGCAGATACGTGGTGCACGGAGTGCTCCGTGTTTCTCTACTTCAGGGATATAACTTTCTTTGATCCAGATCAAGAAATTGTCATGAACCTCGTCATCCACCTGAAAAGTGGTATTGTATATCAGCATATTTTTTATCTTTTGATGATTATTTCCGCAAACATAGCAATTATTTCAGAATAATGCATTATATTTGTCGCATCAAAACAGATAAACGTTCGCAAACGTTATCATGAAAACAACGGGGGGTTAGCTCATCTGGCTAGAGCGTAACACTGGCAGTGTTAAGGTGATCGGTTCGAGTCCGATACTCTCCACACCCAATTAATAAAAATAGTAAATATTTCATCATTAAAATGGGGAAATCCGTGAGGACTTCCCCCATTTTGTTTTTTATCCAGTTCTACATCAGTTTGCCACAGATCATGGACCAATGTTCCTCCCAGACTCGATAGCCTCTCCCCTAGAGCAACTACACAATTAATGACCGAACCGGAAACGAAGTTTATGCCAAAAGCCATCTTCTTTCTTTTTTCCTTCCACCGATGCAACCTCGGAGTCTGTATGTGTCGTGGTCTCTGCTTCCACTTCTGTTACCACTTCTTGTATAGAGACCTTCACCTTTTTCTCAAAATTCCTTTTAATCCAAACTTCAAGGACTATTCCGGCATAATCCCAACTGCGTATAATTTTCAAATGATTTTCCAATAGCTGTATCTCCCACTCGATTTTTCTTACCTCTTCACGCAAACTAATGATCCGGTCATACAGCTTTGATTTGCAGCATTGCAATTTCCCCACTTCAGAACGTTGACTGCGCAGGTCTGTCGGCACCTCCGATGTCTCTACAAGCGCTTCTCCGGAGCTTGCGGCATCTTCGTCCTTTTCCGGCCCGGCTATTTTTATACGCTCCCGTCCGCCAAGTACCTCTTCCAGTGTTTTTAGACGATTAGACAATTCATCTTTCTCTTTTTCCAAGCATCTATTCTGCTTGGACAGACTCTCATTTCTGTTCCACAAATCGGTATTACGTCTGCGCGCAGCTTCTATCATTTGCCACTCTTCCATCTGTTGCTTCTTCAACCACTCAACGCTCTTCCGACTTCTGGAAAGTTCTGATTGAAGCCCATGGATGATTTCGTTTGTACTTGCGGGCAGATCACTCAACGTCTTCCTGAATTCCTTGATGTATTCGCATACAGAATCGAATCCCATTCTGGCGGCTACCTTTGAAAGAGGAGAGGCGGCAAAGGCACTATTAAACAGTTTTTGCTCTTCGGTACTCAAGCCACCCACCACCATAGACAATATCCGGCGCACGATGGGCGCAAAGTCATCAAAGAGGCGCATCTTAAGCGCGGCATCTTCGTCCTTCTCAAGTTCCGCCTCGATGCGCCGTTCAAACTTCCCACAAAGTTGTTCGTAATTAGTGGTCAGGCGCGCCAACCGCTTCTCGTTTCCGATCAATCTCTGCACACTCTCGTCGTCAATCAACACCACGCTGCCCACAGTCGAAGAGGTTATCTCACACTCCCGTATCCATCCGAGCACCCGCGATTCGCTGATCCCATACTTATCAGATATACTTTTTACTGACATCCAATCGGCCATATCCATACAATTTAAGGTCTGCAAGATTGTACATAAGATCCGAAGCATCCGTAATTCACCTTATGACGAAAAGAATAGCTATCGTGCCCAATCACTCCCCCGCATCGGCTAAAATAATCATTTTTCACAGAACAACCTATTATTTGTAAAAAAAGAAAGTTATTTTTATTTTATCTCTTATATATGTCAATATGGTAGCGGTTGGAAAACCATTGAAAGGCATGCACGTTACCGACTCACTGCCCGAACTTATCTTGAAGTATCAACAAACCGAAAAAAGAAAGAAAAATATCTCTACCCTTCTGATTATTATACACCAATGAAAAACTGAAAAGCCACAAAAGTCATAAAGCAATTACCAAAGAAACATCTTTTTCCTTTATCATAGAGTTTCACTTCTTTGTTTCTCCTTTGTGTACCCCAAGTACTCTGTGATGAATTCAGCCGACTGACACATTTTATTTCTTTCTATCTCCTTTGATTGCAATATTATTGTTACTTTTGCAGCAATTTAAAGAAAAACCGAATAACAATAAATCGCAAGATATGATAGCTAAGATTAATCAACTTCTTGAAGAGGTAGCAGCCTTGAAGGCTGCCAATGCCGAAGAACTCGAAGCTCTCCGCATCAAATACCTTAGCAAGAAAGGAGCCATCAACGACTTGATGGCAGATTTCCGTAACGTGGCTGCCGAACAGAAAAAAGAAGTCGGCATGAGGCTCAACGAGCTGAAAACTAAAGCACAAGAGAAAATCAACGCACTGAAAGAACAGTTCGACAACCAAGACAACGGACAGGACGATCTGGACCTGACCCGTTCGGCTTACCCTGTGGAACTGGGCACACGTCACCCGCTCTCCATTGTACGCAATGAAATCATCGATATCTTTGCCCGTCTGGGATTCAACATCGCCGAGGGTCCGGAAATCGAAGATGACTGGCACGTGTTCTCAGCACTTAACTTTGCCGAAGATCATCCGGCACGCGACATGCAGGATACATTCTTCATCGAATCACACCCCGACGTGCTACTACGCACACACACTTCGTCGGTGCAGAGTCGCGTAATGGAAGTTTCACAACCACCTATCCGCATCATCTGCCCGGGACGCGTTTACCGTAACGAAGCCATCAGCTATCGTGCACACTGCTTCTTCCACCAGGTGGAGGCGCTGTATGTGGACAAAGATGTTTCTTTCACCGACCTGAAACAGGTGTTGCTTCTCTTCGCCCAGGAGATGTTCGGTGCCGATACAAAAATCCGCCTGCGTCCATCCTACTTCCCGTTCACAGAACCCAGTGCTGAGATGGACATCAGCTGTAACATCTGCGGCGGAAAAGGTTGCCCTTTCTGCAAACATACCGGATGGGTGGAAATCCTGGGATGCGGCATGGTAGACCCCAATGTGCTTGATGCCAACGGAATTGACAGCAAAGTCTACAGTGGCTATGCCTTAGGTATGGGTATCGAACGTATCACAAACTTGAAATATCAGGTGAAGGACCTCCGGATGTTCTCCGAAAACGATACCCGTTTCCTAAAGGAATTCGAAGCGGCATATTGATTTACGATCAGGCGATTTACAATTTACAATTGAAATTACTTCCCGACATGAAGGAGGTAAGAAAGATGTGTAGAGAGTAAATCGTCTAATTCGCTTCAAACTTCGTGTTCTTCACAGGATGAAGTGGCTTCCAATCGCAAATCGTCCAACTGTTAATTATGAAACCATAATGAAAGATAGGCTTGTCACTCCCGGTTATGTCTTGATACTGGCAGCAAACTTCCTTTTGTACTTTGCCTTCTACTTGATTCTGCCTGTACTGCCTTTCTATCTGACTGAAGTTTTCCAAACCGGAAATGCGGCAGTAGGCGTTATTTTATCATGCTACACTGTGGCCTCGCTCTGTATTCGCCCCTTTTCAGGCTATCTACTGGACACACTGGCACGCAAACCGCTCTATCTGATCGCTTATTTCGTGTTCATAACCGTCTTCGCGGGATATATCCTGGCGGGAGTACTGTCATTATTCATTATGCTCCGTGTAGTGCACGGACTGGCCTTCGGTATGGTGACCGTAGCAGGAAACACCATTGTAATCGACATCACTCCTTCTTCACGACGAGGAGAAGCAGTAGGCTACTACGGACTGATGAACAACACCGCCATGAGTTTCGGACCGATGATCGGGCTTTTCATGCACGACACTTGTTCATTCGAAACCATCTTCCTCTGCTCACTTCTCTCCGGCACAGCCGGTTTTGTAGCTGCATGTCTGGTGAAGACTCCTGTCAAGCAACCGGTCAAGCGGGAGCCAATCTCACTTGACCGCTTCGTATTAATAAAAGGTATACCGGCCGGCGTTGCCCTGCTCTTGCTATCTATCCCCTATGGCATGACAAGCACTTACATAGCCATGTATGCCAAAGAAATAGGAATCACACTCAGCTCCGGTCTGTTCTTTACGTTCATGGCAATAGGCATGGCCGTCTCACGTATGTTCTCCGGACGGCAGGTGGACAAGGGACACATCACGCAGGTTATCACTCTGGGACTTTATCTGGTGTGCATTTGTTTCTTCACTCTTTCTGCCTGTGACAAACTGATGCAGATAAATCCCGAACTAACCGATGTGCTTTTCTTCATGGTAGCACTGCTGCTGGGAGTCGGGTTTGGCACCATGTTTCCAGCCTTCAACACGCTGTTTGTCAACTTGGCTCCGAACAGCCAACGCGGCACAGCCACTTCCACCTATCTCACCTCGTGGGATGTAGGCATCGGAATCGGTCTGGTTCTGGGCGGCTATATCGCCCAATTTACCTCGTTTGACATGGCCTATCTCTTCGGAGCCTGCCTGACAGTGATCTCCACCTTCTATTTTAACTTGAAAGTCGCACCTCATTATCATAAGAACAAATTAAGATGACAAAGAAAGAACGTTATGAAAAAGTAATCGCCTGGTTTCAGGAGAATGTACCCGTAGCCGAAACGGAACTGCATTACAACAACCCGTACGAACTGCTGATTGCCGTTATCCTCTCCGCACAATGTACTGACAAGCGGGTGAACATGATCACCCCGAAAATCTATCAAGACTTCCCCACCCCGGAAGCACTGGCCGCTACTACTCCGGAAGTGATATTCGAGTACATCCGCAGTGTCTCTTACCCTAACAATAAGTCAAAACACTTGGTAGGCATGGCACGAATGCTGGTGAGTGACTTTAACAGCAAAGTGCCCGGTACCCTTGAAGAACTGATCAAACTGCCCGGAGTGGGACGCAAAACAGCCAACGTCATCCAGTCTGTCGTATTCAACAAGGCGGCCATGGCTGTAGACACACATGTATTCCGAGTGAGCCACCGCATCGGACTCGTGGGTGATGCCTGCACGACTCCTTTCAGTGTAGAAAAAGAACTGACGAAAAACATCCCCAACGAATTGATTCCCATTGCTCACCACTGGCTTATTCTACACGGACGTTATGTCTGCCAGGCACGTACACCCAAATGTGAAACCTGTGGTTTGCAATTAATGTGTAAATATTACTGTGAGAAGTATAAAGTTAGCAAAGACACACCGAAGAGGAAGAATAAATAACGATTTCATAGCAAAAAAGAGAAATTAATACTAACTTTGCGGTCATCATAAAAGAAACTAACACTTTTAAAGTAAATAAATAAAGTATTATGCAGACAATTGACAATTTCAATTTTGCCGGTAAAAAGGCATTCGTTCGCGTGGACTTCAATGTACCCTTGGACGAAAACTTCAACATTACAGACGACACTCGTATCCGTGCTGCACTTCCTACGCTAAAGAAGATTCTGGCAGACGGTGGCAGCATCATCATCGGCTCTCACCTGGGCCGTCCGAAAGGCGTTGCCGACAAATTCTCTCTGAAACATATCGTTAAGCACGTGTCAGAACTGCTGGGCGTTGAAGTTCAGTTTGCTAACGACTGCATGGGCGAAGAAGCTGCCGTGAAAGCTGCCGCTTTACAACCGGGCGAAGTGCTGTTGCTCGAAAATCTCCGTTTCTACGCTGAGGAAGAAGGCAAACCGAGAGGACTGGCTGAAGACGCAACCGACGAAGAAAAAGCCGCTGCCAAGAAAGCCGTGAAAGAAAGCCAGAAAGAATTTACAAAGAAACTGGCTTCATACGCTGACTGCTACGTAAACGACGCATTCGGTACAGCTCACCGTGCACACGCTTCTACGGCGTTGATCGCCAAATACTTCGATGTGAACAATAAGATGTTCGGTTACTTGATGGAGAAAGAAGTGAAGGCCGTTGACAAGATATTGAACGATATCAAACGTCCGTTTACAGCCATCATGGGTGGTTCTAAAGTGTCTTCTAAGATCGAAATCATCGAAAACCTGCTGAACAAGGTAGACAACCTGATCATCACAGGCGGTATGACATATACTTTCACCAAAGCTATGGGTGGACAGATCGGTCTGTCTATCTGCGAAGATGACAAACTGGATCTCGCCCGCGAACTGATGCAAAAGGCTAAAGACAAAGGTGTAAATCTGGTATTGGCTGTTGACGCTAAGATCGCCGACTCTTTCTCTAACGATGCCAACACTAAATTCTGTCCTGTGAATGAAATTCCTGACGGATGGGAAGGTCTTGACATCGGTCCTAAATCAGAAGAAATCTTTGCCGAAGTGATCAAGAATTCCAAGACTATCCTTTGGAACGGTCCGACAGGCGTATTCGAATTCGAAAACTTCACTCACGGTTCACGCTCGGTAGGCGAAGCTATCGTAGAGGCTACTAAGAACGGGGCTTTCTCACTCGTCGGCGGTGGCGACTCTGTAGCTTGTGTCAACAAGTTCGGTCTGGCAAACGGTGTATCTTATGTTTCTACCGGCGGTGGAGCATTGCTTGAAGCAATCGAAGGAAAAGTTCTTCCGGGTATTGCCGCTATTCAGGAATAAGACTAAAGTGAATCACTATAAAACAGAAAAGGCAGCCCCTCACGGAGTTGCCTTTTTTAAAAGGAAAAAGTCAAGAGTGAAACCCTTTTTCAGCATCATACTACTGCTTCTTTTATCAGCCTGTGCAGACAAAAAAGAGGGACATACACTGTCATCCGAACTTCAGCCTCTGACTTTCGGACTAATGCCTTCTTTCGACGGACTGCCTCATCTGATTGCCGCCCGTTACGGTGTTTATGATTCGCTGGATATAAAAGTCAACTTCATCACTTATGCCTCGGCAACCGATCGTGACGCTGCTTTCTTATCGGGCAAACTGGATGGTATGCTCACCGACTATCCGTGTGCCGCCCTTTTACAGACCAAAGGAGCCCGTTTGCGTCTGGTTATGGAAAATGATGGCTGCCTTAGCCTGATAACAAGCAAAAAATATGATGTCAGGAATCCGGAAGACCTAAAAGGGAAAAACATTGCCATCTCTTGCAATACCCTGATAGAGTATGCCACCGACGAAGTAATGAAACAGGCCCGTCTTACTCCCGGTGAAGCGAACAAACCCGAAATCAACAACATTTTTTTGAGGCTGATGATGTTGGAAAACGGACAGATCACAGCATCTTTCTTGCCCGGTCCGGCAACGGCAATCGCGGTAAACGACGGACACACAGTATTGCTGAATACAATCCAAATGGGGATACATTCCGCCGGAACGGCTTTCACAGAAGAGACCATCAAAGAAAAAAACGAAGAAATAAGGAGGTTTATCACCGGATACAATCTCGGCGTGAAATACCTGCAAACTTATCCCCGGGATAAATGGGGGGAGATATTAACACAAGAATTCGGACTGCCGGAAACAGTGGCTGCCCAGGTGGACTTGCCCGATTATCGACCTGCCATGTGTCCGTCTTCTCACGACATAAAAAAAGCTATTGCCTGGCTGAAGAACAAAGGAGCAATCCCCGGTAACTATCAGGGTGAAAACTTAGTAGATACGACCTTCATTCCCGGCCAATTCAAACCATAATAAATACAACAAAGTAAAGATGAAAAACACATTCCTATTAACACTTGTGCTGCTACTGGCAAGCGGCAACCTGAATGCACAGGAAAAAAAAGAGGGTATGACGGTAAACAAAGTCGTCAATACGCTAAAAGAACGGATCACCCTTGCCGGATATGCGCAGCTGGGATATACTTATGACGATGCAGCGAAGAAAACCAATACATTCGACATCAAACGAATCATTTTCATGGCTCACGGACGAATCACCGACCGTTGGACCTGCGATTTCATGTACGACTTTTACAATGGAGGTATGCTGCTCGAGGTTTATACCGATTATCAGATTCTACCCGGACTGAAAGCCCGCATCGGAGAATTTAAAGTCCCTTATACGATCGAGAACGAATTATCACCCACGACAGTGGAACTGATTAACTGCTACTCACAGTCTGTGTGTTATCTGGCAGGGGTAAGCGGCAGTGACGTAGCTTGTGGCATGACATCGGGACGCGACATCGGTGCGATGATCCACGGAGGACTACTGAACGACCTGCTATACTACAAACTGGCGGTGATGAACGGACAAGGACTCAATATCAAAGATAAAAACAATCAAAAAGATATCATCGGCAATCTGATGGTAAATCCACTGAAATGGCTGTCGGTAGGCGGTTCGTTTATAAAAGGAACAGGACATGCCGTCGCCGATTCGGAAATAACCGGTATCCCGGCAGGGGAAAACTACACCAAAAATCGCTGGAGTATAGGAGGTATCATCACGACAAGCCCGTTCAGCCTCCGTTCCGAATATCTGGCGGGAAAGGACGGAACTGTGAAAAGTGACGGTTTTTATGCCACCGGAAGTTGCCGGCTCCTACGCAACTTCGACCTCGTAGTTTCATATGACTATTTCAACGCAGATAAAGCCATCGGCCGAAAACAGACGAATTACATAGCCGGACTGCAATATTGGTTCTATCCCAAATGCAGACTGCAAGCACAATATACTTTTTGCGACCGGAATAAGGGAAAAGACAGTAACCTGTTTCAGGCGCAGGTACAGGTAAGATTCTAAAACGATAATCAATGGAACATAAAATCAGCGAACCCAATGCCCGTGTAGACGTGGCCGATGTACTGAGAGGACTGGCTGTGATGGGGATCATCATCCTGCATAGTATCGAACATTTTAATTTCTACTCCTTTCCGGATGCCATCCCCGGCGAATGGATGAAGTTTACCGACAGAGCTATCTGGAACGGGCTCTTTTTTGTCTTCAGCAACAAAGCTTATGCCGTATTTGCCCTGCTGTTCGGCTTCAGTTTCTATATTCAGGATAACAACCAACAACGCCGTGGTAAAGATTTTCGCCTCCGGTTCATCTGGCGGATGGTGCTACTGTTCATCATCGGACAGTTCAACGCTGCTTTTTTTACAGGTGAAATACTGACGATGTATGCCATGCTCGGTCTGATACTCCCTCTGTTCTGTCGCCTCGGTAGCCGCAGTGTAACCATCTTCGCTACCCTGCTTATCCTGCAACCGATAGATTGGTTCAAAGTCATCTATGCTCTCTGCAACCCGGATTATGTACCCGGTCCCAGCCTGGCTTCCCACTACTTCGGGATTGCTTTCGACGTGCAGAAAAACGGTACCTTCCTTGAAACGATCTGCATGAACCTCTGGGAAGGGCAACTTGCCAACCTGACTTGGGCATTGGAGCACGGACGCATTCTGCAAACGCCTGCCCTCTTCCTCTTCGGTATGCTGGTGGGACGTAAGGGACTATTCCTTTATAGCGAACAGAACGAACAACGCTGGCTCAAAGCATTAGGTATGTCACTCTTATGTTTCTTTCCATTATATGGTCTGAATAACATGCTGCCGGGATTCATCACGCGCGATGCCCTCCTGATTCCCTTGCAACTGATCATAAGCTCTTTGAGCAACCTCAGCTTCATGGTATTGCTGGTCAGCGGACTGCTTATCACTTTCTACCGTGTCAAAGACCGCAGATTCCTGATGCGTTTCACCTCGTATGGCAAGATGAGTCTGACAAACTACATCGGACAATCCGTCATTGGCTCACTTCTTTTCTACCACTGGGGGTTTGAATTGGGACGTTTCTTAGGAATTACTTACAGTTTCTTTTTTGGCATTCTTTTTGTACTTCTTCAAATGACCTTCTGTTCCTGGTGGCTCGGTCACTTCAAACATGGTCCCTTCGAAGGCCTATGGAAACGCCTCACTTGGATTGGAAACAATAAACGAAAGTAAATTATGAACGAACAACTTATCAACGAACAATATCAATACATCCTCCGCCTGATCGGACAAAAACGACTGAAGGAGGCGCTGACTCAACTGGAATCATTCCTCTGGAAGTGTCCGGAATGGTCGCTCCGTACCCGCCTGGAGCAGATACAGACTTCGTACAACTATATGCTGCAATACATGCGCCAGGGGATAGAAGACCCGGAGCGTAAGAAATTATATCAAAGATTGCTGGCCGATACTCTTGAAATCACCGATCAGGCACGTATTACACTACTCGACAGCGTATCAAGCCATTATTATCATCAATATCGTACGCGACGTACTGAGGAACTTTCTCCCCTTACCCTGGAGATGCTGATACACACGCTTGAATCGTTCAATGATGACCTGGCCGTAAGCGGATTCATTTCGGATCAAAACATGGATGAAGTTTTGAAACGTCACGAAGATAATCTGCGGATTCTGTTCTTGCAAACCTGGACCAATAGCAACTGGAGTACGGAAGAAAGTACAACTGCACAATCCATGCTTCAGTCCGAGTTACTTCCGGTGAACGATCTTTGCCTTTTTACAAGTGCCGTTACCCTTAGTCTGATGGAATGTTTCGATCTCCGAAAACTTCTGTGGCTGATAGATGCTTACCGTCACCCCAATGTACAGATCAGCCAGCGGGCTCTGGTAGGAATCGCTTTTATTCTCCATGCCTATTCACCACGTATCGATTTCTATCCGGAAATCAATTTACGTATCACGGCACTGATGGAAGAAACCGCGTTCGAAAAAGAACTGCTACGCGTACATATCCAAATACTTCTCAGTCAGGAAACGGAAAAAATCGACAAAAAAATGCGTGAGGAAATCATTCCCGAAATGCTGAAAAGCATGTCTCCCATGCGCAACATGAAGTTTGGTTTCGAAGAGTCCGATGAAGAGAAAGATGACACCAATCCCGACTGGGCCGATGCTATAGAGAAATCCGGACTGGGTGACAAGTTGCGTGAAATGAACGAATTGCAACTGGAAGGTGCCGATGTATATATGAGCACATTTGCACAACTTAAAAGCTATCCGTTCTTCAGGGAAATTTCCAATTGGTTCTATCCTTTCGACAGGCAACAATCGGCTGTCATTAAAGAGTTTCGTAACCGGGAAACAGAAGGAGGAAGTCTGTTGGAAATCATCCTGCAGTCTGGTTTCTTCTGTAACAGTGACAAGTATTCGCTGTTCTTCACCATGCAGCAATTGCCGCAATCACAGCGTGACATGATGTTGAGCCAACTCACGGAACAACAAATGGAAGAATTGGCAGATCAGTCGAAAGCCGAAACACTGAAGAAATTTTCCGAACGCCCCGATACGGTAAGTAACCAATATCTGCACGACTTATACCGCTTCTTCAAATTGAATATGCGAAGACAGGAATTTCGCGACTTGTTCAAAGAGACCATCTGCCTGTACAGCAATCCGGCATTGGAAGACATGTTGTTCAACCCGGATGCCCTGCTGGCTTTAGCCAACTTTCACTTCAGAAAAGAGCACTGGGAAAAAGCAGCCGAAGCCTATGACAAAGTCGCCTACATGGTCCCACGAGAGAATGAAGCTGAAGTTTACCAAAAGCAGGGCTACTCTCTGCAAAAACTAAAACGATATGCACAAGCCATCGAAGCCTATCGGAAAGCAGATACCCTCAAACCGAACAACTTATGGACTAATCGCCATTTAGCCATTTGTTATCGTCTCGACCGACAATTCCGCAAAGCTTTGGAATATTACCGAAAAGTGGAAGAAGTATTGCCGGAAGACACAAAAGTAATTTTCTATATTGGCAACTGCCTGGCAGAGACATGGAACTACGAAGAAGCACTGAACTACTTCTTCAAACTCGATTTCCTGGAAAGCGATTGCATCAAAGCATGGCGTGCCATCGGTTGGTGTTCGTTCATGACAGGAAAACGCGAACAAGCCATGAAGTACTATGATAAAGTGATTGCCCAAAAGCCGATGCCGGTAGACTACCTGAATGCCGGTCATGTGGCATGGTCATTGGGAGATATAGAGAAAGCCGTGCCTTTCTACTCCAAAGCCGCAGAACTCTATGGCAGTAAAGAGCAGTTCCTTGAGATGTTCCGCAAAGACGAGGATATCATCATAGGAAAAGGTATTACCCCCGATGATATTCCATTGGTTCTTGATCTGATTTAAAACAAACAAGAAAGAAAAAACGAACAGGGTGTCCGATTGTGGACACCCTGTTTTTTTTATAATCTATTAATAATGAAGCTTCTAAATTCTGGCATACCTATTGATTCTTACTCTACAGAAAATAATCTGAAAAAAGATTGTATACCCGTGCAACTTAAATTCAAGTAGCAACGTCTAATAAACAAAGAAAGATATAAACTAATTAAATAATAAAGGATATGAAAACAATTACATTTTTCAAAAGAGTATTAGCCTCTGCAGCATTAGTTTCGGTATGTGGATTTGCTTGTGCAACAAACAACGGTAAACAGTTTGTCCATAACGATACGATGGAGAAGGGAAGACTCGTCTGCCGTGAAATATATTCTATGGATAATCCCGTTTCAGGCATACTCAGTCCGGTAAAAATGCATAAATACAGCTACGATACCGACCATCAGAAAACGGTGAAATCCACCTATACATGGAATGTATTTAAAAACGCATGGGAAAAAGAATCTTTGACGGTTGTCTCCCGATATGAAACAGAAACTTCGGTAGAGTATTCTGTATGGAATAAAGAAAAAGAATCATTTAGCCCATCAGAAAAATATATATACATCACCAACAGTGATAACCAACTGATAGCCCAATACGCATACAAAATGAACTCCCGCACCAACCAATGGATATTGGAGAAAGACGCCTTAGTACCCATTTACGAGAACATTTATGCAACAACCCGTTAATGAAGATTCCGGATTTCACAGATACGGAAAAATCAGGTAACATAATCAAAGAAACCGGGACATCAAAGAGAAAGAATTTAAAATCCGGAAGTTGATAAAAAAGTAGTTATCCCCATCTCCTCTTTGCCAAGACTCTCTTGGGAGTTCAAAACATCGAATCAAGACAAAGCATTTATAACCAAACAGATAAATACACTTGGTATCTGAATATAGAAAGTTAGTTTTAACACTGTATTAAAGTTTGTTCTTCAAACACAGACAACAAGTCTTTTGCATGCAAAAGACTTGTTGTTTATATTCGGGAAAGTAAAAACGGAAATTATACATTAACAATGTTAACGATCCACAGGTTGACTTACTTTTACCCAGTCTATCTCCATCTTCGCAGGCAGTTCACTATCCGTTATGGTACCAGGCCAAGTACCTGCACCGCCCAAAGCATAATTTAAAATCAAATAAAAAGAAGTATCAAACGGCCATTGCTTTTTGACGCTCTCATCGGCCAAATGCAAGTTAGGATAGACTAAAGTGGTAGCTCCATTCACTTTAAAAGTAAGAGACTCGGGAGTCCATTCGATACCAAATACATTGAATTGCCCTTTATTGTAAGGAACTGTTTTTGTTGGAACAGGCTTAGTGAATCCCAAGTCATTTTTGTAGTGGCTGTGAATTGTTTGATATACAATGCCGTCATGATTCAACTGCTCCATAATATCTATTTCACCACAAGCAGGCCATCCACTGTAAACGGGTTTGGCAGGCATCATCCAGATGGCAGGCCATCCCCCCTTTGCCGTCTTGGTGAAACGGGCACATATCTCTATTTTACCATATTGAAATTCTGCTTTACCTAATGACTGCACCCCTCCCGTCTTATATACTCCATTCACTTTCTCGGCAATCAGTACTAACTTCCCATCGTGTACATAAGCCTGATCATAACTTTCGGATAAATATTTGCTCCAGGCAGGACTGCCTTTTTTGCACAAACCCCATTTTGTTTTGTCGGGAATACTATCTGTCTGGTTGAAGTCATCTTGAAAAACTATCTTTTCCGAAACAGCATCTGACCTTGTCAGAGGTGTAACCATCGAATCATCAGAAGATGAACAAGCATAGAAAGAAAGTACCGACATGACAGCACCGCATGATAAGACAAGAGATCTTTTCATAATACTAAGGTTTTAGAGTTAAACATAAAATTACTGATAAATAACAAACTGTATATTTATTTAGTTCATCAACTCTCTGTGATTTTTTATACGATTCAATAGAGACAATCTAATCTAACTTACCAGAATCTATAAAAGGTATCAATAAAGAGAGCGTCGTTTATGTTATTCAAAACTATAAGAAACATTACACCAAGCTATTTCATCATTCTCAGATGTCATCTGATTAAGGTCTTCAAATACAGGATAATAATAAAAAAAATCAGAATAGTTGGCTATAAATCCGCCATCATGTCCCCTCCCAAAAGAAGTGAAATGCCCGGTCGAACTGTAAGTCCAAAAATGAATTGAGTAGGTCAGCTGTAATTGATCACTATTGACATTATGATTTACCTTACCATAAAATTCCCAACGATTTTCGGCATGGGAACGCATGAAAAGAGAATCATTCCGCATCTGAAAATACTTTTCGTATGAAAGTGAAGTACCATCTTCAAAGTCGGAAGAGAATCTCAACTTATCAACAGATATAAACTCAATCTTATCATTTGGAAAACCCTTAATAAATCCATCCGAACTATTGAAACGGCTTTCCCAATAACTGTCTATCTCCGGAAAGATTTCTACACCTCCTTTACTACTGCCTTGATAGCATCTGAAACCTTCAAGTCGGTATTGTCCGCTATAAGCCACAGACCGGGACGCAACAACCACCGGAATAATATGCTCTTCTCCCCGATAAGATACACAGATATGAGTTTTTCCAACCCCAGCCACACGAACTTCAATGCATCTTTTTCCTAAGTAATCCGGATTATACGTAGCGTCGACCACCGCAGTATCTTCCGAACGGACTTTTATCTGATCTCCGGATGCAGCTTTCAGAAAAATCATAGCCGGTGTTTGCAAAACATCCATCAAGAGCCCCTCTTCTCCCAGGAGACGCTCTTCAGAGCCATTACCGGTATAAAAACGAATTTCATTTTCATCATCTTTCTCACAACCGCCAAGCACTATCACAACTACCATAGCAAAGAGAACATAGTACAGACTTTTAAGTAAGGGTAAGGTTACAGGTTTCATATTATTTTCAGTTTTAGTAAAATCCCTATTCGGATAAAATGCAAATATAACGAATTAAAGAAGGAAAGCAAGGTTAAGAATACGTTATCACACAATTAACGTTCTTTAATTCATTGCCCGTAGGGAGATCAGTTCATTTCCCTGTCTTTTTAATAAATGATCTCAAGAAGATAGAAGGAATTCCTAAACCCAAAACATGAATAAAAACTAATGGATATGACAACATCTCCCCGGAAGGATATTACCAATGATATTCTTTCCGCCATGCAACGTTATCCCGAAAACGAAGCATTTATCATTGACGATAAACATTATACTTATGCCCAACTTGGCAAAATAACAGCCTCCGTCGCCCATTCGCTATCAGAGATAGAAGATGAAAGAATCGGGATCATTGCGGAAAACCGGATTGAAACCTATGCAGCCATTCTGGCGGTACTGGCCAGTGGAAAAACATATGTCATTCTGCATCCTGCTTACCCGGAAGAACGTAATCTCAAAATAGCCGGACTGGCCGGATTGCATACTTTGCTCTGCACAAGCCATGTCGAACGCCCGGCATTCGGAACCGACCTCTTCAGAGTAATCAACACAGACAAGCTGTCGGGAAAAGCACCGTCGGAATTGTCAAGGCTGCAATTCTACCCGCCGGAAGAAGAAAGAAACGCTTATATCATTTTTACATCGGGAAGCACAGGCGAACCCAAAGGAGTCCCCATCACACGTGCCAATCTGAACACTTTTTATCAGGCATACGATTCCCTTAACTGGAACCTGGATGAACACGACCGCATGTTACAAATGTTTGAGCTGACATTTGACGTATCCGTCGTATCATTACTTTATCCCCTGACTTTAGGAGCTTCCGTTTATACAGTGGCCCATCAGGATGTAAAGCATTTCAAAGTGTTCGAACTTCTGGAGAAGTACGAGCTGACCTTCGCCACGGTCACCCCCTCTCTATTACAACTTCTTTCACCCTATTTCGATGAAATCAGCCTGCCTGCTCTGAAATATCTGGGAGTATCGGCAGAGGCTTCGCAAACCGAACTGTTGGAACGATTCAGAAAATCGGCACCCAACGCAGAGTTCGTCAACCTGTACGGCCCGACAGAGGCTACGATTTACTGTACCTGTTACCGTATTCCGGCTTCCGGTACATGCAAGCATTACAACGGAATGGTGGCTATCGGAAAACCATTTCCCGGTATCCGCGTCATCATTGTTGACGAAGAAGGAAATGGTCTGCCTCAGGGAGAGACGGGAGAACTTTGGGTATCCGGTCGGCAAGTAATGAAAGGCTATCTGGATGATCCGGAAAAATCGGCATCGGCTCTAATACACCGTCCTGACGGACAAATTTATTACCGGACCGGAGACCTGTGTATTTTAGACAACGATGGGGATATCATTTATTGCGGCCGTAAGGACTATCAAGTGAAAATACAGGGCTTCAGAATAGAACTAAGCGAAATAGAATACACTGCCCAGTCGTTTTTCAAGACTCCTTGCAACGTGGCTGCCCTTCCGTTAATCTGTGACGGAATTTGCAACGAACTGCATCTGGCAGTCGAAACGACCGAATGTGACCAAAACACATTGATAGAATATCTGAAAGAAAAACTGCCACAATACATGTTACCGAAACAAATTCATTGTATCCCTCAGTTTCCGGTAACCAATAGCAATAAAACAGATCGAAAAAAAATTGTTGAACTGATAAGAGAGAAGGAACTCTAAAAACAATATAAATATGAACCGAGAAGAAGTATTAAAACAACTACAAAGCATTTTCCGTGATATTTTAAAGAAGGACAACGTCTGTATCAGCGAATCATCCACCTCTCAAGACGTAGATGGCTGGGACTCACTGACCCATATGCAAATTATAGCCCAAATCGAGAAACGTTTCGGAGTACGTTTCAACTTTCGGGAAGTAATTAAATTCAAGAATGTCGGCGACCTATGCAGTGCCTTATTAACCAAAATGGAATAAATCATGCAGTTTCTCTCCTTTAGTTTCCTGGCTCTGATTACTCTCTGTTTCTTTCTCTACTATGCAGTCAAAGGACGTGCCCGCAACTTCATACTACTGGCAGCCAGTTGCATCTTCATCGGATGGTATTATCTGCCATTCCTGTTGACAGCAGTAGTGGTGGCACTGTTCACCTTCTTCTGGGCACAATGGATGGAAAACAGGGCGAAATCCGGGAAAAAGACCAAAGTAATCTATATCGCAGGAATCATCGGTCTGATAGGCGGATGGCTCCTACTCCATGGCACAGTGATAGATGACATCATCTTTCCACTTGGAATGTCATTCTACACATTCCAGGCCATCGGTTATCTGACAGATGTGTACTGGCAGGAGCAACGTGCCGAAAAAAACTGGGTAGATTTCCTGATCTATATGCTTTTCTTCATGAAATTCCTCTCCGGTCCCATCGAACGGGGTGGAGACTTGTTGCCACAGCTGAAAGATCCTCGCCCGTTCATCTACTCGAACGCAGTGACCGGACTGAAATATATTTTGCTGGGACTGATAAAGAAACTGCTTATAGCCAATCAGATAGCCCCGCAGACGGATATCATGTTTCATTCGATCCATGACCTTTCGGGTGTCCAACTACTGATGACCTGCCTGCTCTATCCTATCGAACTGTATGCCGATTTCTCCGGCTATACGGACATTGCCATCGGAGGAGCCTACCTGTTCGGCATCAAGCTATCGCCAAACTTCAACCGCCCGTTTGCCGCACGTTCCACCGCCGATTTCTGGCGCCGTTGGCACATGTCACTCTCTTTTTGGGTACGCGATTATCTCTATGTGCCGTTAACCGCCGGTACCCGTAACTGGGGACAGTGGGGAGTCTACTTCAGCCTTATCATCACCTTTCTGGCATTGGGATTATGGCATGGCTCCGGATTAACCTTCGCCATATACGGACTGATTCAGGGCATATTGATCTGCTGGGAAATGAAAACCTCTGCTTTTCGCAATAAGTTGCCCCAATATATCGGGAAATATGCATCCGACAGCCTGTTGATAATCCGTACCTATCTGTTGTTTGCGCTGTCACTTATTTTCTTCCGTGTACAATCATTGAGCGATGCCTGGTATTTTTTACGGAACATCTCGTTCGAAGTACATTCTTCCTGGAAGGAAATGAACATCGGCATACGCGACCACAATTGCATTGTAGCAGGTTCGGCCCTGTTACTGGTATTGATCTATGAATATTATGCATCTAAATATAACCTGATGGAAACACTCGAACGCCAGCCCGCATGGCTACGGTGGAGTGTTTACTATCTGCTGGTATTCGCCCTGCTGATGTTAGGTAAGTTCGATACGGAAACTTTTATCTATTTACAATTTTAACCGAAACCAATTACACCCATGCTACATTCACCGAAAATCTCTCCCAAAACACGTTTCTGCCTGAAACTCCTGTTATTGGCATTACCGCTTTTCCCGATAGTGGCCATCTATTTCATTTTCGACCCTTATATGGTGCTGCACTCCTACAAACGATTCGATAACTCTCCCGTGCTGCTCAACGAAGCGCATGTGGGATGGCAGAATTATCTTCAGAATCGTGATTCGATAGCCTATAACTCGTTTATACTCGGCAACTCCTGTACCATGGCATTCCTGACAGGAGAATGGGAGAAGTATCTGGATAAGGACGATCATGCCGTGCGCTTTTATGACAACTGGGAAAGCCTGGGCGGTGTGCGCCAGAAGCTTCAAGCACTCGATTCCGTAGGTGCCCCTCTGAAAAATGTATTAGTCGTTTTGGATAAAAAAGCACTGGACAGAAGTAAGCCCCTGTCGGGCAACGACCATCTGTTTTCGGCTGAGGCAGCCGGTATCAGCCAGTTGGGATTCCATCTGAGATTTTTGCAGGAATTCCTCTATCCTGACAAAACAATTCCTTACATAGGCTACCTGATCGGACATAAGTATGCTCCTTATATGAAAGGGGTCATAAATCCGGGAGATCCCATTCGGGAACCTTACACGAACAACTTTATCAATCCCAGAGAAAAAGAGATCGGACAGGATGGCGAATTGTACTGGACCCATCATGAAAAAGAATTCAAAAAACGAACGGATGCAGGCAAAGAAGAACTGCCGGCTGTGTCTGTCAGCCAGATTCAAGTACTTCGTGCCATTAAAAAAATTTGTGATAAGCATCATACAAACCTGAAATTCATCATCGGCCCGGATTATTTTCAGAAAAAAACGAACCGGGAAGACATCAAAAGAATGAAGGAGATACTGGGTGCTTCTGCCGTATGGGATTTCACGGGAACTAATGAATATACAGCCGATATACATCATTACTATGATCCCGGTCATTATCGTCCTCTGCTGGGGGCACGCCTGCTGAAAGTTATTTATCAAGATTCGGCACCTGCCGGCTATGAAAACAACCCCATAGCAACATCAAACAACCCCAAAACATCTTTTACACAAAACAGATAAATATATCAGAGAAAATAATTATATAACATCAAAAACTTAATTTATGAAAAAGATTTTATTATTAGTATCCATCTGCATTTCATGTTCATCTTGCTGTACACTATTCAGCAGTTCCAAACAAGACATCACTTTTACGGGAATGAATGGAACTAAAATCTACGAAGCATCGACCAAGCAGAAAATAGCGGAAATCAAAGAAGACAACAGTGTCACCGTCCAGATCAAAAAGAAAAGAGAAGACAAACAGTTATTGGCCAAAAAGGAAGGATACCAAACCACTCCCTTTGTCCTGGAATCTACTTTCAACAATGCCTGCCTGTGGAATATTTTATTCTGGCCCGGCTTCTTAGTCGACCTGGGCACGCAAAAGATGAACAAATGGGACAACACGATTATCAACATCGAAATGGAGAAAGAGAATACAGAAAACAAATAATCAACTCTCAGGATAGTGACCGTTACACAACTCAAGTTACCATCCTGATCCCTCCAAGGCAATAAACACGTATGGCATTCTCCTCCTTCCGATGAACGAGGAAAATGCCATACGAAATCAAGCGATATGAAGTTAGCGTCAGAAACAGCCTCCTACAGTTGTTTCAACTCCCGGTATAGCCTCTGGATAGGAAGCCCCATTACATTGAAGTAGCTAACCATACAATATACCTACTTAATTATCAAATAATTAACACCACAAAATAATATTCAATAAAACATTTGTAAAACAAATAACTATTTTAAAGCAAACCAAGTACTTCTCCTATTTTCTTTTGCGAATATATTGCATTACTGTTAAAAATCAAAATAATTAATAGACTACATAGATACGGTGGATATAATGATGATGAGAGGGTAATAGTAAGGCAGCTTATTCGGCTGCCTTGACTCTTATATTCTAATAGGTTCTCACAGCAAATGCACCATGGCCACTAATGATAACAGCACTATTACCGGCAAGAATTGGCAAATTAACTCCATTTTGTAACACTGCTGTGATTTGATTGGTGGTAACATCTGTGAATGCGATCGCATTCAACATATCCAACATTAACGACAATGGCGGATTAGCCGCAACACCCACAATATTAGCAACCCATCCTTCAGGATGGGTATTAGTGATTACTTTCACTTCTCCTGTCCAGTTATTATTCACATTTTCACTCATAATTCTTTCTATTTTGCTCCTACTCTCTTTTCGGCTTTTCGGAACCCGCCTATAAATTAACTATCTCTGTAAGCTTACATTGCAAAGATATGGGGATAGATAACCGACAACAATTATAAATTTTAGATAAGGGAATCAGTTTTTCGGGTACAGAAAGATTTCTTTTGAATGAAAAAGCCCCGACTCCTAAGAATCGAGGCCAGCAACTTAATGATAAGATGCTTCTACAGTGCGAAAATAATATTTCTTTTTGATATGGTAATCACCATTCCCACAAATTACAACTCACCCCAACCCCGACATAGGCAGCTTATTTAACTGCCTTAACTATAGAATTAACGGTGAGACGGCCAACGTTGCAATAGCTTGTTAGGGTACTTCTGATTATATTCTAATATCAATATATCATATAACCCTTGCTTTTCTTCATATCCTGTACTTGCTATTAAATCTCTATTGTATTCGTCAGCACTATTAATAGTGATATTTCTCCCTTTCTCTTGCATTCTACATATATTACTATTAATAAGATTAGCTACATCTCCACGCAAATCACTCATATAATCAATCAACCTATTGTCGTTATCTTTTATATAAATATTTTCCATACCATAATAAAATTAATATTGTTAGCATAGCAAAGATACTACTTCTTTCTTGATATATAAAGCATCCAACCTACAATAATCACCACGACCAGCACAGCCAATGCACAGATAATACCTCCGATTTGCCGAGGTACTGTCGTTTCATCTTTTTGCTTATCTTTCTCCTTGCTATCCTGAACAGCAGTTTTCTGATTATTATTCACATCTGTGGACTGATTCAAGCTCGTAGATTTATCCTCCTGACTCTGCTTACCGGATTCCCGTCTGGTGGTCTTCCTTGTCTCAGACAGAACAGGGGGAGTTCCGGTAGTACTATCAACTGGAAGACTGGTATCGTAGACCGTTGTAACCTCTTCGACTGTTTCAGTTACATCTTCGCGTTCTGCCTTCTTTACTTGTTCACTGAATGATGCAGTGTCTTTACGTTGGTGATTACTCTCCGTATTAATGGAGGTTTCCTGCTTCATATTCGATTTGTGACTACCACAGGAGCTAAACCATGCTGCTGATAGCAATACAATAATATAGAGTAGATATTTCATAGCTTCAACACTTGATTACGATTCTTACCATCCGCCTGGTAACTGACATGTACCCAGGCAAAATTACTTTCGTCAATAAGCTGATCGAACGGTAGGTTCTTCCGGATATATTCGAATAGAAGCTTATTCTGTTGCCGGTCACCGGTGTCAATGTCCGCCGCCTGCCCGGTCATGTGCTGAGAGGAAGCAGCTCCTTTTACCGCCTTGTTCAGTGTCGGGCAACGATAGCCTGAATTGACGGTAATAGGCTTACCGTATGCCTCCCGAAGTGGATCTAATACATTATCAACTAATGCAGTCAAGTTAGACACATGCTCTTGATTGCACTTATTATTGATTCCTAAACGGTCAGCCGTATTCGAACGGCATAACTCAGCGATTGTAAAATACTTCATTTCTATATCTCCTTAATTTAATTAATAATCACTCGGTGGGACCCGGCTTGAACAGCCACGGACATCACACCGTTTCATTTCCGCCTCTTTTAATTTCAATTCGACTTCATGCCGTTTATGTATCTCTTCCAAGTGGGCTGACTGTTCCTGACGGAGCTCTACATACAAAGAATCAATCTTCATGTCACGTTCAGACATCCGTTTCTCCAACCAATCCACTTGTTTACGTTCGTTCTCGTTCTCCATACTATCAGCAGCGGCATCTTCTTTACGAGCATTTGTCTTCCGGTTGACCCAGAAAGTAATTGCCCAGGTAATCGTCGAACTACCGCCTATAGCTCCTAATATCGCTAACCAGTCATTTAATCCCATTTCATTTTCCTTATATTGTTATTTCATATTTCATACAGTTTAGTAGGCATGTATCCGTTATATTCTGATAACGGGAAAATAATGGAAGCATAGCCGGATATTACACTGGATTTATAATCGCTTACAGCTGTATCAGGAACATATATGGCGACTACGTTAGATAGCCCTCCATACTCCAAGGTCGTAGGTGGAGTCATGGATTTAAAAATGACCGTCACGGAATTGCATCCGAAAAACATACGCAGCCCTAAAACATCAAGATTCCCCTCAAACACAACGACTCTTAATTTTGTACAGTTATTATAAGATTGAGAGGCGGACTTTATTATATTTACGGGAACACATGAAGCCGCTATCGGGGTATTCTCAAACATTCCATACGACATGGAGTTAACATAACCTTTCAGCTCACCGAAATCACACTCTTCCAACGACACACAGTTTGAGAAAGAGAGTAAGGTAAAGGATGTCGCAATCGAATCATACCCATATTCGAAAGAGTTGCATCTGAATCTTTTCAGCTTCGGACAATCGGAAAACCCTTTATTAACCGTATAGTGCCTTTCGGGAGGTATGATAAAGTCTTTCATCGTAAACTCCTCAAGCTCGGAACAATTATAAAAAGGCATATAATCACTCGCTCCTCCGGAAGCTAAGAATGTGCAGGAATCCGGAAGATTCGCTTTCTTTATCTTAGTTCCCATAAATGCACGTTGGTGGATCTGTTTAAGATTAGGGGGAAAGACAGCTGTTTCCAAATTGGTATTCTCAAAAGCCCCATATCCGATCTCCGTACAATTACTCAGACTCTCAAACCCGACCAAGGAAGTGATATTCTTATAATTTTCATTTTTATCACCTGACAGAAAGTATCTTGGTATCGATGTAATCAAGTCGGCTTCATCCCGGGTTATTCCACCGTCACCGTTGACATCCCATAGTTCGAAGACTCTTTGAGCGACTATCTTATCGGTAAAACGAATAAAATACTTACCGATCACATTCAACTCCAACCTTTTAAAAGTCCCCCTCAGGGCCTGAATCGAATCCTCGTACGCATTCGCATACACATTCAGAGTACCGTCCAGCACCGGGTATTCATCCTCACCGGCCACACCTTCGCTGTCAAGACCTACATACGAGCCATCCGCCAAAGCGGCCAGCTTATCCAGCATGTCGGAAGTGTTATACGTTTCATCAAAACCGACGGCACGGACACGCTTCAACGAATGTCCGGCGCCTTGTCCCTGCTGTGCGTCCATGATCTGTGTCAGGAGCTTGATAGGCTGCATAAGCGGGCAGTCTGAAATGAAAAAGTCAGTGATTACGGCTGCGCATTCATCTATCAGGACACCACTGTTCTTCATTAACGGGTAATTCTTAAGAACGAGGTAACGGGACAAGGCGTTAAACTCTACCAGTTCCAATCCGCCACCTGCCGGAAGACGAAGCTGGGTGATGGAAGTCCCGTCGATGTACACCTCCTTCAGGTGGCTGCAGGCGGTAAGGTTCAGAGTGCCCGCCAGCGTGGCTATGCGTGAGAGCACAAGCTTCTGCAAGCTGACACAGTTGGAAAGCGTAAGTGACGAAATGGAAATCACAATGCCGGCAGTCTTATGCCCAAGCCGGATCTCGCGTAGCATCTTACCCTGTACGATCATGGAACCGGTGACGTTCTTGTCGTGCCAGTCCCCGATATCCTGCAGGTAGCTTGCCGCCTGAATGGCGTTCTGCTGGTCACCCGTACCTCCCAATTCGATTTCCATATGACAGACCTCACCGGCTTTCGTCCGGGAGCCACGGATGATACTCGTACCGTTGGCAATGGCAGGGTACATATCCATGGCCGGGGTGATGTCATAACCGATCGAGTTCCCGGCGGCACGTACTACGATGGTATCCGTTCCATTGGCACTGAACAGGCCGAAACTATACTTCGATATCATGTACAGTATCCTCTTTGTTATCCACCGCTGTTCGGCGAGATAGTGATCTCCCAGTGATTGCGTGACAGGATCGGTATCGTTCGTGTACCGCCCGTCATTGTAAGCTATCTTACCGTTTTCGTAGCAATACTTCGCATCTGCGTTATAGGCGTTCTGAGGGAAGTATTCCTGCGCTACATCAAAGTAATACTTCTGGTAGAAAGCGTACAGTTTCTGTAAGTCGTTACCGGACTTCAACCCGCCTAATGTCTGCATGGCTGTCATGGAACTTCGCATAGAAGCAATTTTCTCGTCCGGGAAAGCCAGTTCCATCAGGTTAAAGAAGTTATTTGTCTCACCGTTCCAGATAGCCGCCCCTGTTTCGTCCTTGTCATGTACCTCGACGCTGTATGACTTATCAGGCAATCCGCGGTTGGTGGTGTCGAAACGGGTGTCGGCATCATCCACACGCCAACGCCATCGGCTGGTATCCGTTCCGAAGCTGTAGGGATAGGTATTTTTGGCACGTTCATCGGTACCGGCATTGAACTCGACGTTGTTCATGAAGAACAGACAATCATTGATTTCCCAGTATTGCGGAGCGTCATTTCTGAACTTAGCTATACGGGAATTGATAAACAGTTCATTCAACTGGTCTGCCGTAAATGCGGACAGGTTTCCGGTATCCATGTAACCGGCCAGTTGCGTTTTCAAGTTTATGGTACCGTTCCCGATATCGGAAGCTATGAACTGACCGACGGAAGACTCGTAATAGTAGACATTATATTGGTTCACATCCCCGGCTTTCGCTATCCAGAACTCGTAGGGTTCGTTCTTGTAGGCGGAGGCCTGTCCGTTCAGTTCGGTCAACGTACCGATGAACGGCTTCAACCGTGGAGAGCACTGGTAGACGCAATTGTATGCCGGGATGAACTTGGATATATTCTCCACTTCGCCTTCACCCAAATCGAAACAGTTCTGCCCGTTGTACTGATACGCCTCTTCGTCTTCATTGTAGGCTATCAATCCCCGTGCCGGATTCCAGGGGACACGGAACAGGGTGAGCAGCGGTGAGTTGTCAGAACCTTCAATGCTCAACAGGTTAGGATAAGTATCTGTATCATACCCGAATGTATCGGCATCCCCCTTATCAGGACCGAATGTGTACAGTCCGCGGAAAACGTATAGCGTTTCACCTTCCTCGTTGATCTGTTTTTCAAAACATACAAAAGGAGCTTCCCAAACTGAGACACGCACTTTCCCGTCGGCTTGCATGGCTTCGTTCAGGATGCCAACCTCACGGATAAGGTCGGTATAGGAATTGACCGCACCGATCTTGTGGGATTGCATGGATGAAGCGTAGTTTTTCTTAGCTGTGAATTTACGCCCGGCAGGAAGATGGGGTGTCATCGCCCACTTCGCCCCCGCTGCGGAAGTTGTACCGTCCGCATAAGTGATGACAGACAGCTTCTTGTCGAGCTGGTAACGGGTATTCCAGATCCAGCATTTCATGGATGACGTACCTTGCCCCTTGGCCGTAACGTTATCGATAGATACGTTCCATTCAGGGTGCTCGTACCAGAACACCTCCAGCGTGCCTAACCGCTGAGTCTGGTCGGACATGGACGGGATGGTGTTGTCATACACCATCACATTCATCTGGTCTACGGTGTTGGCAAAGTCGATTTCCGAACCGTTGGAGTCAAGGATGTCATTGTAGGCTTTGGCAATCGCCTTGTCGGCACGCTCCACCAGCCAGTTGATGTAGTTTGTAAGTACACCGGCAGAGGTCAGACCGCTGTCATAGATGCGGATACCGTATACGTCAACGTCAGCATAGTCCGAGCCGATGGTTATCTTCCCGTCCTGCGCGAAGTAATCGTTGTTCTCATACGTGAACTCCCGGTTCTTAACGCCATTTACGTACAAGACGCACAGGTTGAAATCCTGATTCCCGTAAGCGTCCGGAATGATTGTCAATGTGAGCTTGGTACGCTTCTCCTCAAAGGTATGCAGGCTCTGCACTTCATCATTGCGCTGCACTTGCGAGTGCATGATGATTTCGTCCGCATAGATATTCAGGCCGATGAAATTGTCACCGTTCGGAACGGACATGGTGATAAGCGGCTCCGTGTAATCAGTGACATTTGAAATCAGATAGTCAACCTCTATTGTCTTGCCTTTACGGGCCGCCTCCTTTTCAAATGGTTTGTAATCCACCGTCAGCAAACCGCCCGCCATGATACGAAGAACCTTGTTCCCGGCGCTGTCCGCTGTCCAGGCGTCATTGCCCCAGTTCATGCCTTCCCATGTACAGGGGATAGCCGTACCGGTTATCTCGTTGATGACAGACTGCCGGTTGGACTGCCCGTTGCTTCGGGTCTTCGGATTCATATAGAAAACCGCGCCGGCAACGGCGGAATAACCCAACGAGTTGTCCACCGGGATGACTACCGTACTGCCCAGCTGGCTGTAACCGTCCATCACGGACACCTCGATGTTAAACTCCGAATTGTCCAAAGTGTCGATTTCCATCGGAATGGAAAAAGTATGTTTGGCCTGCGTGGTGATATTGTCCTCTTCAGAGGAATAGACCTGTTTCCCGTCCTTGTTCACTATAAATTCGGCGGAGGTATTTACTTCGTCACCGTTGTAGATCGAGTAATCAAACAGGGCATTCTCAGTCCAGTTTATAGCCTTTGACGTAACGTTGTTGATGGCGATCATCTTGACCGCTTCACCGGTAACGGCACACATCACATTAAAGGATACGACTTTGGTGGCCACGCTGCCATCAACGGTACTGACGTATGCGGTAACCTTGAAAACACCCGTCTTTCCCGGATGGGGGATGGAATAGTTATAAGCGGTTTCGGTATAGATTTGGGTACCGATATTCTCGTCATACTCACGATTGTACCCGCTGCCAACTACCGTCACGTGCAATACTTTGTTCACATTGCCCCCTATATATAGCGGCAAGGTGATTGCCCCGGTATAGGCGGTCCACCACCGGAAGTTGCTCGCGTTGATGGTCAACGAGGTCAGGGTCACGGTCCATACGAACGCGGGGGTGGTGACTTCGGTCACTTCCCCGGTCACTTTTACCATGACGTTATTAGCACCCGATGTGAGGAACTCGGTCACGTCAACGGAAGTAATGCCGGTGGAGTTGATATACATTTGCTTCTGAACAACATAGTCCCCATCACCGTTCTTTACCGAGACCTCACATAAGCCACGCTCGTTGGTGTTTTCGTAAGGGTCCAGTGCCGAGTAACGTTCCTGCGAGATGAACTTAAACTTGATGATACAAGGTTCGTCCTTGCTGGCCGAAAGTGTCTTCCCGTCCATTTCATTGACTACACGCACATACCGCTGTACCACAGTCTGACCGCCGGTCGTGTTAAGCGGACCGCTGACTATCTCACCGTTCGCTTCCGCATACAGGTCAGTGCCCTCGATGAAGATATTGTCGATCTTCCGCGCCATTTCATCTTCCATTAGGCTCAAGGAACGCTTGAATGCGGTGATGGACTGGTTGATCTTCGTAATCTTATCCTGCAAGTCCTCCTCCCCGGAGGTGTCGTTCACCCCGTCCACCAGTTCGTTGATCTTGCTGACCATCTGGTTCAGTTCCGCCGCCTTCAACGAGTCGCCGGACGTGAACGTCTTTCTTAATTCGCTTACTGCCATAATCTACCCTAAATAATTAGCACTGTCCAGTGCGCTGTAATCCAACGTGAATACCGTTATCACTTCCACCTTTCCGCCCTTAGCCGAAAGTGCGTGCATGATCAGGTTCGTTTCAAGCGTACCCGTGCCCGGTAAGTCGCTTTCGATGCGGCAGATACGGGCGTTGGTAGTGTTACCATGATCATCCGTGGTACGCCTGAGCACAAACTTGATATAACCCATTACCCTATGCGTTTAATTGTTCGATGTCCGCCAAGATCTGTTCAGTTACTGACTTCTGTTCCTCCCAAGTCAGCGCGTCACTGTTGAAAGAGATACCCATCTCACCGTCTTTCTTCCAGTTCATATAACACACGGTCTCTTCGTCACGGACACACATGCCGGACACTTCCTTTTTACCATTCTTTTCCGTGATGGTGTACTTTACGATCACGTCGCCCACTTTGCTGGTGGCGGATGTACTTACATTCTTCACTTCCATAATTATTCCTTTCCTTCAATTAAGTCACATACCTGGCCATATCCGCCGGCTACTAAAAATTCGGCGCATACGTCCTTTACCAATGTTGCCTCTTCGGTGGAGATTTCCACTTCGGACGGGCTTTCGTTAATTCTCTTGCATACCTTATAGGCACTGTACTTCCTGTCATTTCCGACTTTAGATTCCGAACCCAGCGCATACAACGCTTCGGACACCTTGTCAGCAATGATTTCCTTTGTCTCCTGACCCTTGTAATTTTTAAAGGGAACATTAAAATTCACTTTCATAATCTATTTATTTAAGTTTCACTTAATATTTTACAATCATATCCTCCGGCTTAACTTATAAAGCAAATGACATTTACCAGACATCTCCTTCTTTGTCAATACCTTCAATATTTCTAAATAAATTTTCATACTATAATATTTTAATTACCATTTAATTTTTTGATATTCCCAATATATCCCATCCCAAAAAACGATGGCACATTGACCGGTATCTTTAATTAAGTCTTGATTAATTGCAGATCCAGAGAACATACTATTCCCATTACCTTGAATGATAGGACCTCCAGCACCAGGACCTCTCTTTATAAAGAATATTTGTCCGACATTGGGATATCTTGGTAATCTCACATTGAGATCCGAACTAAATTGGGTTCTAATAAATATCGGATCTGTACTTAAAAGCTCTGTTGATGAAGTTATGGTTTTAGCGCCAAACGATATACCACCCAATATTTTTAAAAGCCCATTAGTATTTAATACACCATTGGTATTTATTCCCACAGAAGCTGTTAAATTAATATTGGTACCATTAAGATCCACATAACTGTCACCGTTAGTCGATATAGACGCTCCTCCATCATTACGAGTAATAGCTACTTGCTGAGGGATTATGATAACCTGTCCAGCAGAGTTTCTCATTGTAATCACAGAAGGGTGCCCATCCGAATAAAATCCATTGTTCTGGATTGTAAAATAACCTATCTTAGCCCCGTCAGTTACTGTAAGGGTACTTGTATCAATCAAGTCCGTCCGGATATACCCGCCATTGATGAGCGTAGTTCCCAGCATGGCCTTCTCAACAGCACTCTTATACGCCAAACTTCCTAATGTATTTGACAGGGCATCCACCTTTGATTGCGCTGTGGAAGCGGCACTGTTTATCGCGTCGGTCTTTGCCGTGTCAACATAGCCTGTCGTTGCTTTTCCGTTGATGGTACCTTGCAGGTCAGCGTTGAAGGAGTTGAAGGTGACAGCCCCGGTTATATCCAGGTATTTGGACGCTATCTTTACAGAAGTTCCTTCAAACACCACCTTATCGGCTCTGATTGAGGCGTTGGAAATCAGATTACCGGCCTGATCGGCCGTGATGAAAGTACTGATGTCAGCCTGCTTGACTATCTTTCCGTCAACGACCGCATTGGCGAACAGCGTGGCAAATGTTCCGTTCCCCGTTACCAGACCGGACGTGTTCTTCAACGTGCCGTCAGAGTTGAACCTTCCTGCCACCACAGAGATGCTGTCCCTGTTTTGCTTGATAGCCGTAGCATTTGTCTCACCGGTTGCCTTTGCGGCATCGGCTGTGACACCCGCAGCGTCAGCGGCTTTCTGGGCGACACTTATCAAACGCTTTGCTTCCGTATCGTTCGCTCCGACCGTCAACAGGATACTATCGCCAAGGTTTTTTATGTAAGCGGTTGTAGCATTACTGGCAGGGGTCCAGTGAGAAATTGAAAACGCTGCTCCGACTGCCTTGGCGGTCACGCATCTCAAGGTATCATTTGAATAGTTTACACCGCTACCCGAGTAGGTGGCGTTCACCCATAAATCGCCAATGTCATAAGTTTTCTCGTTCGTTGGTTGGGCTACGAATACCCTACGTTTTCCGTCTGCGGTGTCCTGGGCTTTGGCGGCATCTTCCAACGCCTTGACGGTCTGCTGGTCCGTTATACTGTTCCAGCTATACGCCCCGTTCGCATTCTTTTCGAAACGGTAGGCCAGTCCGGAAGCCCGGTTGTAAAATATATCCTGCTCATGTAAAGCCTTTAAAGCGTCCGTGGTCCATTCTACCGCCGGGATGTTGCTCAAAGTCGGTGCGTACTCAAAGAACCAGATTGTAAACTCTCTGTCCACCTGATCCTTAACAATGTCAAAGTCAGCCTTAAGGTCAGAAAACATATCATCATAGCTCTTGCCGGTAACCTCAGAGATAAACTGACCGAGGAACTTGTTAAGGGTTGGCGACAGGATGGTCACCTCTTTATTACGCAGCGTATACCCGTTGACACCCTTGTACTGCTTGATCGAAGGCGCGTCATCGCCCACAGTGGAGAGGATGATCGCGTTCTGGCGTGTCGTGTCGGTCCGATTACCGATCTGCACGATTTCGTCACCGGCAGACGGTTCCATGCTGCCGATGTCACAGTCGGCTTTACTCAAGTCTATGTAATCATCACCGACAGCCGTTACCAGTCTCCAGTAATAGATATTGGAAACATTATGTGACGTACCTTCCTGAACATTGAATGTTCTGCGACATGCCTGATCGCCTGCCACAAACTCTTGCCGGATGGACCTTTCCCCGTCATTTTGCTTAAAGTAACAGCGGTACACGTCAGCAAGTTCCTCTACTTTCGTACATTCCATGCTTGCCGGGGTAAGAATAATTTCACCGCCTACATGACGAAGCTGTTTGATGATAAGTTCTATGAAATAAGCCACTTTTCGAACAAGTAAATCATCCACTTCAAGGTAACTCCGTCCAGTCTTCTGATCATATTTCAATACGTATCCGTTACCCAGATCTCCACTCACGAAATCGGGAGACACGATACTGAAGACATTCTTCAGTTCGTCAAAGACGGCCGTTACCGCACCACTGTCACTGACACTGATGCCATGACCTTTTTTGCCGATAAGGAGACCTTTGAGGAAGGTGATTATTTCTTTCGCAGTGTCGACCTGATCCTTGCGAAGAAACATGGCCAGTAACCGCAAGGCAGAGAATGTATTACTATCCGTTGCGGGTGTAGAATCATTCCTTCTGATAAGATACACACCGTTGCCAACCCCACCGGTATAAGTCTGCCCAGCAAGCGTTACGCTGTCTATCTTTTCTTCCAGTTCTCCGATGCGGGAATAAGCGGCAGTCTCACCTACGGTATATTCAGGTGAATCAAAAGGATAGTCAAGGTTAAACTCGAAACCTATGATACGTGATTGTCTTCCGTTCTCAAAGTAGGCCTTGTTGATAAGGTTCACCTTCTGTCCCATGCCGTAAAGGTTATGAATACCATCTTCACGATATGCGTCATCGGACATCATCTTGCAGTTGTAGGTATTCGGGTCTATCTTGGACTTGGTAACGCACTTCTCGGCCTTGGTCTTCAATTCCTGCTCTGCGACAGACACTAATCCAAGCTCTGTTATCTTTGTGCTGTCCCATCCCGATAATACATACTTATCCCCGTTGACAGGGGCGAGTACTCCATCGGGCAAGGGTCTACCGTAGTCCTCGTTACGTACAATCTCCCAAAGCTGTTCATCCTTGCCATCGGGGTCAAAGGTGACAGCGAACATCATACCGTTTAATTTTCCCGATTGGAAGGTGATTTTCAGTTCCTCACCAGGAAGAACATAATCCTTTGAGAAAGTGATACCTGTGTCCTTGAAACGGTAGGCGTTCCATTTCTTTTCGGTAGTCGTTCCATCAGCATTCTCGATGGTTTCGGTGTACTCTTTAGTGGTAATGTCCGACATCGTTCCAACTCTCCGTGGATAGACCTCATCGAAGATAACAACCTGTTCGATGGCTTCCTCGGTAGTCATATTAGGGTATGCATCAATGTAGGGAATACCCTCGGGCAGCATTAATCTTTTCTGAACCACACCATTCACCACCACCGTTTCATCAACGGGGTGGTAATTTGAAGGAATGTTCCTTGTAGAACCGAAAGCATAGATTCTCGTTGCGTAAGTCGATTGTGAATCCGAACGGGACATTTCCTCTACATTTACACCGATCTCCCAATTAACAGGATCACCGAACTCACAACGCCCGAAGTGAATGATATTCTCTGTCACCCAACACTCACAATCCCATTTCTTCGCCATTTCAAAGCAAGCGTCAAGAATGTTGATGTTGTCGTAAGACATCAACTGAGCTTTATTTTCAACCGTGCTGTCAATGGAAAAAACAAAATCCTGTCCTTTGTATGTGTAGCCAAGAGCTTTTAAATTTCTCAGGACTATACCAACTTGAACATCCAGTGGAGCGGTCAGGTTCCAGGACGCTTCCTGTCCGGCTGTCTCTGGGGTGTATTTGAAAATTTTGTTTTTCCATTTCCAGTAATAAGCGTCCAACCGCAACTCATAGTCATAACCTGCGGTATTGGTGTTGAATGTGGAGCTTTGAATGTCGCACACTTCAAACAGTCCGAAGTCACATTCAACGTATGAACCAAGTTTGAAGTATATGGGATTCTCCAAGGAAAACTTCAACGTGATGTAGTCTTCCTTCATAAACATAAACTTCCGCTTGCAACCTTCATCGGGAAGGGTTGCAATAAGGGTGTTGCCGGATATGTCTTTGATGTCTAATCGTTCCATAACACATCAAAGGTCGGAGATAAAAAAAAGAAGCCCTAAAAATTCGGGCTTACTGTTGTGACATCAGAAATAAGGTCACAAATTAAGTTCTATTTGCTGGATTAGGCTCCGAAAATTTACTTGAAATCTTACCAAATGTCCGGTCTATACTTTGCGCATAGGAAACACTTTTACCAAGATAGATTAGATGGTAGACCTCGTTACTATTAGCTGGAATCTTAATATCAATTACACTTCTGTACAATTCCTCGAAGAAAGCTTTTTTCTTTGATTGATAATCAGATTGGGAACTGCCCTCAATAGTAAATGAAAGCGTTATTTCCCGTTCATCCACTTTGGGGTTATTTATTATCACTCGCTTCCCATGTTCCAAACGGGATTTATTCTCGATGAACTCTTTCATAGGAGCAGGCGTTCCGATTACATCAAGAAAACTTTCTCCCATTCTCACACCCCATGTGGCGTATGCGTCTTTATTGTTTATAAGTAAATCTGGCATAAACTGTATTTTTATTGTTATATTTGCACATAATTCAAATTTATATAATATGGAGGAAAAGCATATCTTAAAACTTAATTTTGGAGGAGAAGTAATTGAACATGATTTCAGTTATATGAAGATTCTCGAATTTACTAAACCCAATGTTGTGTTCCATAGGAATAATAAGTCGTATTCATTGGATAAAACAGAAATATTTTTCGAGGATAATGATACAACAATCATAACAAAACTTTCCTTCAAAGAAATCTAAGCAAGGCAGGAAAATTCCTGCCTTCTTCTTTTAGGGAGCTAAGCCTACGGTATTCTTTTTAACTTCTGCTATATCTTTCTGCATTTGTTGAATAGGCTTCACTATAGCTCCAGTATTCTCCGAAATTTGCATCAGTTCAAGATAAGAATTAGCAATTAAATTCCTCGTGTCATCCGCAATATTCCTTACCTCTGTATTCACAGAAAGAATTGTATCAGCCTTTGCCGTCAGCAGATTGAGCGCTTGGGATTGGACTACGCTCTGATTCTTGATCTCTTCCCCAGTTATCTGTAAAGCAGTAAAACGTCCGTTTAGTTCTTCTCCAGTATCTTGAGACATGGCCTCAAATCCTCTTTTTGTAGAATCCTGAGAGGAAGATTCGGATGTCCAGCCAAGCAACTCTTTCAATTTATCCCGCTCTTTAACCGCGTCGGTAACAATGTCGTTCCATTGCTCCTGCAACTTTTTATAATTTTCCTCAGAAATACCTGTTTTATTATCGTTAGCAGCAGCAAAAGCATCATACCATTTTTGTAGTTCGGCTTTATACTTATTACCAAGCATAGTGGTAAGCATAGCCTTCTGCATATACCTCTCAAAATTATTAGCAAAGTCTTTTGCCGAACTATCCATATCCATCAAGGTATCGACAAAGTTATCAAATACACTATCAAATGAAACTTGGGTAAGCTGTTCTTTTACTTGGTTCTGTATATCCTCTAATTTCTCAGAGCCATTGACAATATCCTGTATGTATTTTACAAAGTCACCGTTTACAGTATTAAGGACAGATACCAGTTTAGGATCGGCAAGTACTTCCTTTAATTGTTCTGCAGAAAGATTAAGCAATGACTCTGCATTCGTGACAGATTCACCGACAGCACCGGATATCCTGGCCCAATCTTCTTTATTAAGTCTTTTTTCTATTCGTTTGCCTAAAGAACTTGATCCAATACTTGAGCCGCTTTGCCTTAATTCATTCAGAAGTTCATAATATCTCTGGGTCTGCTGCTTTATCAGGGTTTCTGCCTCTTTCCCTACTTTATAAGCTTCATCCCCATAGGACATATCAATATACTCTTTCTTCTTATTGATAAGTTCATCCCACACTGAATTAAGAGCTTCATATTGTGACTTCATTTCATTGTATCGGGAATAATCAGCGCCAAACAAACCATCCAAGGCCTTTACAACAGATGAAATACCAGAAACAGCACTCATGGCACCACCTACAATATCACCAGACATTATCTGACCAACTCCCATGGCTGTTTGACCAACTCCACCTAACGTATCAGAAATACCGGCTATTTTATTGCCAAGATCATCGTTACCGAAGATTGTACCGAGGTCCTGACCAAACTGAGATATAGCAGGAGTAAATTGAACAATAGCATTCCCTATTTCTGAAACACCTTGAGCAATATTCTTTTTCCCTCCTTGTGCTATCTTATCAGTCGCTTGCTTTACTTGCGTTTCGAAAAGTCTAAAAGGGCTTTTCCCACCTAATTCCCCTTTTAAACGATCAATAGCATCTCTGAGCGCTTCTACTTGATCTGTTGAAAGTTCCAAATTTTGAAGGGTATTGTCACTTATCCCAAGACCTAAAATATCCTTCTTTGAAACTGTCTTCCCACCGATTTGAGCATTTCCCTGTTCATCCTTAACGGCACCAAGGTATTGCATCAATAATTCGGCTTTTTCAATAATGGACTGAATCTCGTTCACACTCTTTTGGGAAGCATCAACAAAAAGCTGTCCCATTAAAGTCGTACTATTCTTCACGGAGTTGTCAAAATCATCAAGCGCATTAGCTTTCTCTTTCATCAAGATAGCTGCATCACCCGCCGTTTCGGCCTCCTTTATGGCCTTATCATATTTCTCAATAATGGCCAGCCTTTTCTGTTGATAGTTGCCAAACTTGATAAGATATTCATTCCAAGCTACCTCTTGATCGCGTATTTTATCATCAAGTTGCTTTTTGGACGTATTTTCCATAATGGTATCCCAGATAGAGCTAATCTTCCCTGTATCTACCTTAGAAGAATCAAAAGTCTTTTTCTGATATTTGTTATTCTCTTTAACCTTCAACTCTTCCTGAGCATCAAAAATCTCTTTCTCAGCTTGAATTACAGCCTGGATCATATCTTCTTTTTGTCTTTCCAGTGATTGGATCTCTTTCCGGTTATCCAATTCCCTCTGCATACGTTTTTTCTCAGATCCATCAGCCATGGCATTGATCTCAGACCGTGAAATTTCCATTTCCATATCTTCAGCCTGCCTTTTACGCTGGATTGCCTGTTTGCGTTCTATTTCAGAGATCTTATCATTCTGGGAACGAATGCCTTCTTGCTGTTTGAGTTGCTTTTCGGTTTCTTTCTTTGCTTGGTTTTCTTGCTCGGTTAACGAACTACCGGTAATACCACCTAAATCTTTGTAGGCTTTCTCTTTCGACTGCATATCCTCACGGGCATTCTTAACTTGCTCGGATGTAGCCTTTTGATCTTTCAAAAGAGTTTCGTAACCTTTCTTGGCAGATTCCCAATCGGATTTGGCTTTCGCAAGGTCTTGCTGGTAGGTGGACTTATTCTTCTCTGAATCAATTCGGGTTTGCTTGGCAGACTTTGCTGTGTCTATAAGTGTTTTTATGTCTTTCACATTATAGATTGCTTCATCAGACAAAGTGCCCTGTACATCAATAGGTAAACGGAATTTCACAGTACCGTTTTCACCCTTTCCTTTGATACGCTTTTCTAACTCAGAGATGTAGCGGTCAAACTCACTAATATCAACATCTTTAAGATTGGAAATGAACTGTTCTGAGATACTTTTCCCTTTTTCTTGCAGCATGACATCACGATCAGCACGAAGTTCTTTCAGTTTCTTCACATATCCATCAACACCTTGTTGTCCAGATAATGTTTTTAATAGATTCTCATAATACTTGATTTCAGATTCAAGATCAGAAAGTTCCTTTTCTTTTTTCTCACCAACACGTTTAGCATCTTCATCTGCTATTTGACGTTTCAATTTAAGAATATCTGCAAGTTTTATTGTTTCAATGTCATATTGCGCAAATATTTTAGGGTATGCCTTACGTAGTTCAGCCAAACTCTGCCCCCTCTGCAAATCAGACAAAGCAATGTCACGAGTACTTTGTACAAGAGAGTCTATTTTCTGTTTATGTTCTTGCTCTTGTTTAGCGGCTTCTTCCTGCTTCTTGTTAAAGCGTTCTTGTGCTTTCTCCGCCTCTGTAGTATTGTCTGCTAACGTCCACATAGCTATACCTAAAGAAACAACGGCAGCACCAGCCAATACATAAGGATTCATCATTAAAATTTTGTTGTAAGTAGCTTGAGCCAAAGTAGCGGATTTGGTTGCTGCAACCTTTCCCCACATAGCCTTTGTAAATCCTTGTTCAACAATGGAGTTCACCAATAGCCCAGCTCGATAAACACCGTAAATTTCGATAAGAGCCAACACACTCTTACCTATAATATCGTAGTTCTTAACTACAGTATCAGCAGCAGATATACTTCCGGAAATCAAATCTTGATTAGCAAGTCCTATCTCAGCCAAAGCAGTAGTTATTGTATCTTCAAGGTTTGACATTTGTCCTTCAATCGTCTTTGAAATGGCTTCCGTAGAACCTTCTACGCCTTTCATTGAACCAAATTGTTCAACTGCTTTCATCACAGATTCAACCGTTCTGTCACATTCAACTGTCATATCACGGAACGAGAGTTTAACCTTATCCCCTTCTGTTTGGACGCGAACGCCGAACTCTTTCCAACGCTCTGAGTTATTTATATCAAGTATCGCTTCTGTCAGTTGATCGAATGGTTTAGCTACGGTATTAGTGAAATCTCCCATCTTCTTCATGGCATCCATCGAAGGAGTTACACCACGATTGACAAACTTTATAAAGTCATCCGTCAGCTCATTTAGTTGAAAATTTGTCTTTGCAGCAAAGCTATTTATGTCAGACAGATACGATTTCGCTTTTTCAGAACTACCATTTAAAGCATTGGTTAGCACAGATTCATACTTCTGAAACATTCCAGCAGTTGAAACAACATTTGAAGCAACTTGTTTCAACATAGCAATTCCGCCAATAGTAGCAAGCATCTTCTTAAATGAAACTCCTACACCTTCGTTAACAGTAATAACAGCCTTACTTTCATCCTTGAACAAAGCGTATTCATCCTTTAGAGCTTTGGTAGATAATCTCGCAAGAGCCTGTTGTGATTGTAATTCACCGAGAGCATATTTTTGTTCTCCTAATGCTGCTTTTGCACGATTCAATTCATCCGATAAAGATTGTATTTTAGGGTCATATTTTCCTAACTTCTTATATTGCTCCGTAAGCATTGAAACATCATTCTGCGTTTCACGTATGATGTTTTTTTGTTTGATGATTTCTTCGGATAGGGAATTAACAGCTTTTTCACCGTCATAAATACCCTTTTTGAAGTCGTTTTCCATTGTTGCCCCAGCTTTGGCGGCATCAGAAATAAGGATATTCATTTTCTTAGTACTTTCCCCTAACTGTTCATTTAATTTTTTAAATGTATCAGGCGATGCTGCACCATCCATGTTTTTCAACTCGTTTTTCAGTTTTGCAATTTCTTCGCGCAGTTTAATAACTTTGTCAAAATCTGCGCCAATGCGAAAATAAAGCTTAGCCATTTTATTCTCTTTTTAATTATTTAATATCCAAAACTACCGTATATCTATACCTTTCTTGTATTTCCTTTCATCAAATTCGTGACAACAGACGAAAGGTTACATATTTCCTATTTGACTCGATTAAGTTACTACATGCGCAAGCCTTCATAAACGTTTTTATCAACGAATACATCACAACAGCCCGATTGTGAGAAAATAAATGTGAAGGTAGATACTGGAGGCTTATTTTGCTATTTTCAAGATTGCAAAAGCACGACATTTAAAAGATTGTCGTGAAATAATTTGCAGATAGTGTATTTTTAGGTAGTTTTGCGAAAAACAAATGAATACATGAATAAAATAACATTTCTAATACTATGTATTGCTCTGCTATGTGGATGCTCTACAAATCATAATATAGACTCTGCTATAAAAGATATTTACGGTTCAAAAGTACCACCCAAAGAAGAGGATGGAGCTTACATTTATGTCTTAAACTATCTTGAAAAAGAAAATAAACAAGACACGGATTTAGTAAAACTAAAAGACAAAATCGATAAATACACAAACTCATTATCCGAGAATTTAGGAAGCGATGTTTCCTCTAAATCAGATGCCAATACATCCGCAACAAGTAAAGATGACTGTTTGAGTGATTTTTACAAATGGGAAACTCCATCTATCCGAGTTGTGCTTATTTCACGCAAATGTTTGGACGACAATGGTAGAGATATTACAATTATAGTAACAAACAAAGGGTGATTTCTCACCCTCTGTTTACTCTTATAAATACGTAAAAGACCAATAATAATACAACATATTTCCACATAAATCCACCGGTTGTCTTCCTCTTACCTCTACAAACCCTTGAAATTTTACTATGATTCAGACAATTATGCCTTGCAGCTTCTGATGCACTATCATAAACCTTAAGTATTTTATTTGTATTAGGGTCAATCATGGCAACACGTTTACCGTTTGAAACCCCAATCTTTTTTCTTGTATCTTCTGACACTTCGTGACCTACTATTTTCGCTACACGTTTTTTAATGGTATCTTCACTTTGTTTTTTTCCAAACATTGGATTCTTTTCGCCAATACGGGATGCTGATATTTTCGTTCTTGTATCTTTTGATACTTTATGCCCAATTAAAGATAAACTTCTACGCTTCTTTGTCTCTTCACTCTGAGATAAACCTTTTTTTATTTTGCTCAATTTTATCCTTTGCTCTAAAGGCATTTTGCATCCTTTGTTCCAAGGAGTGTTGCCTTTGAGTGTTTTTGAAATTTTCATTTTCGTCTCATAGGAGAGAAACTTATCTGTTTTGCCAAGAACATAACAGCACCATGCTTGACCTTTTGATTTATATTCCATTCCTAATTTCAACTCAAAATCATAGGCTTCATCTTCATTATCAAAGTATTCGACAATTTTATAATCACACTTACACTTTCTGCGAATGTTGCGAAAATGTCGATTCCGATCTTTCATACTTGTAACCCGATTTCCAGAACCTTTTCCAACATAGAAAACTTCATTAGTATCTACTAAAAACCAAATATATACATAATACTTTTTCACAAATTATTTCTTTTACATATTTACACAAATATACCAATTTGAAATGATTAAAATATAAATAGCGTACCTCGACTTAACGAAGTACGCATATTGTTCAAGCTATTTGTTCTAATTGTAATAAAATAAGTAACTCAATGAACTTATCTTCATAATAAAGCGGTTGAGTGCTTTTAGGACTGTTGGGATTTACTTGGTTTTCGCCAAAATTCAACCCGTCACCTGTTATTGATTTGAATTTCTTCACACCACCTTTACTTGATGGACGAGTTAGTTCTACCATATAACCTTTCTCAATCATTTTCTGATTAAATACTTGTGCGCTGATTGCACATTCATTTTCTTTCAGAAGTTCGCCAGCTGATTTCAGAATACCTTTTGATAGTGTATAATCAGGTGTAGGAAGCCCTAAAGGTTCTGCGATAGTTTTAGCTAAAGCGAGTTTACTACTCTCGTTCAGATTAAGAAAACCAGTTAGCCAATCCGCCACTACAATCTTATCTTTGACAGTTGCTTGTCTTAATTGCTTTGTTATTTCAGGTGCTTTGTGAAAGACTTTGCGATACACTTCAAAAACTGAGCGTACCTTTTTCACGATAAAGTATTCAAGGCATGATACTGTCAGGCGATATTCATTTGTCGGTCTGCCGCCCTGAGGGTTTTGCGGATTTTGCCGTAAAACCTGATAATCGTCATTTTCAACGAAATCACGTTGTAGCGCATCAGTAGCATCCGATTTTCTACCATACACCAACATCCAAACTTCATCCAGATTAACCGGATATTTTTCACTCGCTTTCGCTAACTTTAAAATAGCATTGAAATACATCTTTATTTCTTCGCTTGAACTTGATTTTGTTAATTGATTCATAATTCTTATATTTGCAACAGTTAAACATTATCCCCATTGGCGGCTCGGACTTTACCGCCTTTGGGGATTTTCTTTGTCCGATTTTGTAGCAAGCGAGGATTCGAACCTCTTCACGCCTTACCGACTTGCTGAACCCTCTTTCATACCTTATCTACGCTTAGAATCATATAAAAGAGAAAGCCCCATTCTTTCACTATCAAAATGTGGCTGCCTGATAGTTACTCGAATAGAGCTTTTAAAATATCTATGTTACGTCCGGCAGCCACGCGAGACGCTTCGTTGTTTTCTTGTTGCAAATCTGAGCATTATTTTTGTGTTACCAAAATACTGATTTTCAACCAATTCAAGCATTTCTAAATAAATTTGCTATGCTTGCAAAGCGAATATCTAATTTGTGTTTATTTAACAGAGAGGCAGCCCCATAAAGTCGTGCGAAGGCTGCCTTTTGATAATCGTGTTATTCATATACGGTTATTCTTTACTTTCAAACCCGACAGATAATCAACCGCATCTACCACTCTCCAAAAATCACACAAACGAATACTTATTGCCCTTTTGGATGAAGGATTGCGCAATAGTGCTGTAAATAATGTGATTTCTATTATCACAAATTCACCATCTGTCCTAACATTAGTAACTTCTTCTAAAGACAACATAATCAAGCCGCTTTTATTAATGATCGAATAGGTATATTAGTCATGTTTCCGTTTATGAAATTCGTGTACTTCACAACAGAATGAATCTCTTCGGTTGCTATTTTATGAAGTATCTCTTTCTCGTCAACTACAGCTATCATATCTTCACCAATGAAATCAAGCCATCCAATAATACCGTTGATACTTACTATATCATTCAATCCTACATATTCAGATTGAATAGGGTTCAATGTTCTACCTTTAAATATCATAATCGCTTATATTTTATGTGTTTATACTCTAATAGAAAAATCTCTCACCGTCTTTTTTGAACAGCCTGTAACCTATGTACAGGCTGCCAAAGATTAGTGTTACCTCTATCATGCCGATTGGTTTTGCTTGCCGAACAAATGATGAAGAAACGCTCTGCCTCTTTCCGTCCATACAGTAATTGTATTGCTTCCTTGTGAACCATCCGAACGCGGGAAAGTGACTGTACGAGGCTTGGTGTAGCCTTTCTCACTGTACTTTGCTGTTAACATCCATTGCCCTGACTGCTTGAACATGATGCCTTTCGATTTGAGCACCTTATGAAGCTGTTCCGCTTCTCTCATGCCTAATTCTTTAGCTACTTGGGTACTCGTATAGGTTTGTGAGGATTGCAATACTTCATCCACGTATTGTACTTTAGGGGCGGCTAATTTCAATTGTTCACTCTGTAGCTGATTCTCTATCTCTAATCGTTCTTTCTCAGCTCTGGCGGCTTCTAAACGCTTGTTGAGTACCGTCATGGCATAGGCTATTGCTTCGTCGTCATTGGAGACGGTGGTAACGCCAGTGGTGAGAAGTTCTTCTATTCTCATGTCTACCCAGACAGCTAAATCTGAGTTTAGTTTCTGTGCAACACGGATAGCAACGAGGCGATGCGCCCAAGTACCATTATTATTACCGCCACGCCTAACTATCAGTAAATCAGCCAAACTATAATTTTGTAGTTTGGATAGAGAAATACAGTAGTCATTGATTTCTTGTGAGTTAATAATCTGCGTGAGATTCTTCTCTGGAAATGGTTTAGCCATTGATGTAAGGTTTACCATGACGTTTTTACCCTTTTCAAACGAAATTTGACTACCTTTGTAATCGAAATTGATAATTGAACTCATATTCTTTATTGATTTTATGGTGGGCAGGTATTGGTAGTACCTGCTCACATTATTTATACTAAGCTATTCTTATTATATTGAACTTCTTGAAAGAGCGAAATTCATTTTTCTCTTTGTCGAAGTAAGTGAATAGGTTCTCATTCGGTTTACGCCCCGTACCTTTTACACTACCTGCTATTGCACTTTCTTCGAGCGTACCAAATGCTTGTCTGATTTCACCTGATACTTTCTGATAGAAGAACTGAACCGTTCTTTTCTTCATTTGTACCTTCAGCTTCAGAAGCAACCAACTTCTTTTAAGACACTCTGCGAAACTTTCGCCCGTGATTCTGAACATGCGCCAAGCCTCGTTCATTACTTCTCTCATTTGGTTTTTAAAATTTGTTGCCATAGTCTTTATATTTATTAGTTATTTAAATGCTGTTTAAATTTCATATTGCAAATATAACTGATATTTAAATACACTACCAAATACAAATAGTTAATAGATGCAAAATATCAAATTGCCAATTAGATTATTTGCTTATTATTTAAATAATACATATTTTTGTAGCATAAAACTTAGTTTAAATGAGAATTAAAGAATTATTGCGAGAAAAAGGGATTACCGCAAAAGAACTTGCCTCTATGATAGGTATGACCGAAACAGGATTAAGTATCGCTATGGGTGAAAATGGTAATCCGCCATTAAAGAGATTAGAGCAAATAGCCACAGCTTTAGGGGTGTCAGTAATAGAACTATTTGATAAACCTACAGAAGGAATTATACATTGCCCTCATTGTGGGAAAGAAATCAAATTGAATCCAGAAGTCTAACCTTAAATATACTATCTTATGACAAAGAATCTATTCACATTAGCTATATTGCTAATTATTCTTTTTTCTTGCAAGAGCGAGGAGGAAAATAACCTAACTAAAATGAAAGATGCTATTATCAAAGAATTAAATGATAATGCATTTAAAGAGAACGCAACATTAGATATTCTTGAATATTCTTATGAAAGTTATAATATAAAAGACGAGAATTATCTTGACACAATAAGGTTGAACATAAATCTTGATAAAATAGAATATTTTAAAAACATGATGGAAACACAAATAGAACTCATGAAACCTTTATCACAACAAGTAAGATTATATAGAGAAATGTTTGGAGCAAATGATAATATAACACAAATTAAAATTGAGGACTTTAAAGAGGAGCAAGAGAAATTCCAGCAATATAGCGATTCCATAAAATACTGTTTTGAGCAAGATAGTTTGATTAAATTAAGAATTAACCAAAGAACAGCTGCTAAACCTATTTACCGTTATAAAGCATATATTAAAGCTGTGTTAAAAGACAACAATTCAAATAAGACAGAAAACTTTGCAGATACAATATATAAGATGTTTGATGAGAAGATAAATATTATCACATATTAATATTTGCCAATGCACCATGATTACTCTCCCCAACTGCGGAGCGAAACTCGAACTAAAACAAAAGTAAGACTAAAAAGAAAGGGACGTCTCCCAACGCCCCTAACTCTCACCAATAAATACATAAACTCAACTCTGTTTCATTATATCCAAAACCATATACCCGTTACTCGCTGTCAGGTCAAAGTATAATCCCGCATTATCAAGTGATTCAGCATGATTGCGAGTGAATGTACTCGTCACAAAGAAGATGGCGTGATAAGCATCTATTGTCGCTATACCATTTAAAGAGAGTTTGTCACGAAGGCTATTGATAACCTTTAATTGTTCGTCTGAAAATCCGATTGTTGCCATAATATTTATGTTTTAAGTTATTTATTCGTTTCTATCTGTTTAATCACCGCAGTATTGAGACCCCATATAACCTTTGCTATTCACATTGTAGCAGTCAAACCAAGTAAGTCCACCCTCAACATGAGAAGTACGCTCTGCGGGCTTATAATTAGCTGCCATAGCCTTAATCTTAGCTTCTCTTTCTTCTGTGAACTTGATAGCATCTTTAGCCCAACGCCAAGCGAGTTTAAGACATTCACCAAAGGTTCTGCCCATTCTTGAATTACTATTGTAGAAGCGATGAGCGTCTTTCATAATTTGAGATAAATTGAAGCGTTTCATAATTATATGTTTTAGCGTTTATACTACTTTGTTGTACTTTGATGGCACAAACATACTACTTTAATAGTACAAATCAAAACAAAAAGAACCATTTAATTGGTATATTAACCTTATTTAATACTATTATAATAGTACAACACACAAAGAAGCGTACCTTTGTATAAAATTAAAGTACACGATTATGAATCTAAGAATTACTGAACACTGTAAAATGCAAGGTATCACCTTACAGGAATTAGCTGATAAAATGGGGATAGCCCGTTCGACATTAGCTAATACATTATCAAAAGGCAATCCTACCATTGAAACCCTTTCTAAAATAGCGGATGCTCTCGGAGTAGAAATTACAGATCTTTTCGAAAAGTCTTCCGACGAAGTAGTCGGAGCCATCCGGATTGGGAGCAATACCCATGTCGTGAATAGCAAGGATGATATTAAGAAGTTGGCGGAAAATTTATAAATGCCTATGTGGACTAATAATTAAACCCATATATTGTTATAACATTATTTAATAACACTATATTTGTGCAATAATCAAGATAATTATGATAAAATCAATTTCAATAAAAAACTTCAAATCCATTGTTGACCTAACAGTCGATTTAGGGCAATTCAATGTTTTCATTGGTGAAAATGGATGTGGAAAATCTAATATACTTGAAGGCATTTCTTTAGGAGCAGCAGCAAGTGTACATAAATTAGATAGGGAATTTTTTGCCAATAGGGGCATAAGATATACAGAGCCATTTTTTATGTATTCTGCCTTCGATAATAATGATAATCGCTATATATATATTGATATTTCATTCTCAGAATCAAGTATTTTCAACAAAAACTTCAAATTAAGGTATAATACTAATTTAAAACCTGCACAATGGGAAGATCTTTCTTTCAATGAAATGATTGAGAAATTACATGAAACTATATCTAAGATTGAGTTAACAACCATCAAAGACAAGTTACCATCTTTAAAAATTGAAAAATCTGACATACAAAAACTAATGAGTCAGTTTAATGAGAATTTAAAAAAAATAAATCTTAACACAAATAAGCTTGAATTTACAGTACCTTCATTCAATAATAGTCTCCAAAACTATAATATATTTTCTCTTGAAGAATCTATTTTGCGTAAATTTGATGCAGATAATGCTATTCACCCATTGGGAAGAAATGGAGAAGGTCTTTTTGCGTATTTAAAAGAGATTTCTCAAAAAGAAAATGGCATTGAAATATTAAAAGAAATAAAAGAGAACTTGTGTATATTAGACTGGTTTGATGACTTAGAAATCCCGAAAGATCAATTATCAAATGAGTTTTCATTAAGAGTAAAAGACAAATATATAAATGATACTCTCCATTTCTTTGATCAACGTAGTACAAATGAAGGGTTCTTGTATCTACTGTTTTATCTGACATTATTTATTTCAGATGACACACCATCTTTTTTCGCAATTGATAATTTAGAAGCATCATTTAATCCAAAATTGTGTCGAGAAATAACTAAACGCTTAATACTATTAGCAAAGCAACATAATAAACAAGTTATTGTAACAACACATAGTCCTGCTATTCTTGATGGACTAGATATCACAAATGATAATGAAAGATTATTTGTCATACGAAGAAATATTGATGGCTATACTAAAGCTAATAGAATTGAATATAAAACAGATACTAACTTAGCTTTATCAGAAGCATGGTTAAAAGGATACATAGGTGGATTACCTGAGAATTTCTAAATAAAGAAGAATATGATAACTTTTGGATTAATATGTGAAGGTCCTTCCGAATATCGTATTATCAGATATTTGACAGAAAGATATCTAGGAGATGAAATCGCTATAAACCCTAAGCAACCTGAAATTAAGGGAGGAAAACAGATTGGATTTGGTGGTTGGCTCAACGTTCTCAATTATTGTACAGAAGCAAATTTTGATGACATTCTATCTACTAATGACTATATTATGATTCAAATAGACACAGACACTTGTGCAGAAGTTGGATATGATATAAAAATTAGAAAAGAAGATGGTTCCACCAAATCTGATACTGAATTATATGAAGAAATCATACCTCGTATACTAAAGAATATTCCTGCAGAAAAGCTTATCCAATACAAAGAGAAAATTATATTTGCAATTTGTTTTAATGAAACGGAGTGTTGGTTATTGCCAATATATTATACAGATAAAAGAAAGTGTAGTACAACCGGATGTATTAATAAGCTTAATCAACAATTAGCTAAAGACAAATTAGGCATTCCTGAAAAAGACAAAAACTCACCTAATGCTCAAAAAGTTTATGACAAAATTTTAAAAAACATCAAAAAGGCTGAGGTAATAAAAGAACATTCTCAATATAACTATGGATTTAAAAAATTCATAGAGCAATTAGATGTTATAAAAAAAAAGTAAAAGAACAAGGTGATCAACTAGATGAGCCTGTCATTGACCAAAAATACGATGGGAAAATTATTTCTATAAAACCTCATGGAGCAATTGTGGAATTTAAATCTGGTTTTGTTGGTTATTTGAATAAACATCATCTAAATTGGGAGCGAACTAAAATACTCACAAAAACAAATTTACAAGTTGGTGATAAAATTAAAGTTAAAATAATAAAGTTTAAGCCGATTGCGATTAAGTATATTCTTTCTCATAGGATATTGCTACCAAAACCTATTTCTAAAAAAAAGAACCGAAAATTATCAAAAAGATAAGCCGGATTTCTCCGGCTTTCTTTTTACCCATTAACATTTCCCATATAAGTTCTACGAGAAACTTTACGACTTGCATCAAATGCTCTCCCGAATGGGCTGCCCTGTGCTTCATAAATGTTCCGGGAATAACGGTCTGCTACACGATTGACACGTTTTAATCTTTTTCTGTTTCCCGTTTCAAGAGCACGATTTGCAATGCGCTGACGTTGATTTTCAATGTCTCTTGCGCTTTTACCTCTTTGATTTCTTCTTTTGACTCAGCTTAAAATTTTTAAAATATAGTTTGGCCATGCCTATTTCCTTCCTCTACGATTTATTAATTCCTTTCCAGATGTTTTTTTCACCCTCTCTCCATACACCACATGCAGCTTATCCTTTTGCATGATAACCAAGTTTCTATATGGTATTTCATAAACCACTTCCCGATACGACAGATGCAGATTTTCAATGAACGATGCAATCTGTCCAAGAAAGCAATCGTTTCCGATTACTTCTGCTTTGCTACCAGACTCGACACGTTCCTCGCCAAAGTTGATAGCTTCGTAAAAGATTCCACCGAGATAAGAGAATAAGCCTCACTGATAGCGTCTACGAGTTCATCCAAAGTTCCTTGAGATAATTCTTCAAATAGGCTATCATCGTCTTTCACAAGCCAGGAAAGTGCATGTGCTACGCCGTCAGAGTTATTGATACCTCTAAGAATACTTTTCAAATCCTGTTCATTCCCAAAATCAGAAAGGTACATACCGGCACCAGCCAGTTTATGCACCGTTGGCGAAAAAACTGTGTAACACTTGCCGTTTACCGTAACATTCACGAAATCTGCCCCAATTATCGAAGCTGATACTATCTTTGAACCCTTATTCATCATTGCCCCTTTTTAAAAAGGGATGAAATTTTACTGCCATCCCTTTCTGTTAATCAATCTTTTTTATCAAAACTATCAACCTTCTGGCGCTACAACTTCAGATTCATCGAACCATTTCTCGGAAGCCAAACCATCCACACCTGTGGAAAGGGGAACGGCTGAAACAGCCAATCCGACAGCCTTATCGGTATTAGAGCCACGAGCATTGATAGCCGCTTTCGGGAACACAACATAAACTCCGTCTTTGGTTTTACCAATCACACATTTATGAATAGGCTTGTATTTACCTCTTTCCCAAGATTTATCAGTAGATTTACCACCTTGCAAATCAGCTTTAGTAGCGTAATCATACTCGCCGATAGTGAAGTTAAGTTTCACTTCTCCCGGTTCTGATGTCTCTCTATAATACTCACCAGTCAAGGCATTCTTATACCGGGTAGTACTCGCCTCTGACTCCTCGTATTGGAATGTATCACCATGCACATTTTTCACTTGCTTTGTAGCCGCATTTTTCAGGATAGCAGCAACTTCCGCACCTGACAAACCTGTTGCTTTATTGGTAACCGATGCTATTGGTTCTGCATAATACAGTTCATCTATTTCTACTGCTGTAATCATAACTATTTTATATTTAACACATTAAACAAAATTCTCACATTCACATAATGACACTTCAAAGCTTCATCCGCTTCCGTGCCGATCGAATCAATCGAGTAACGATAGGTTGTGCCGTCATAGGTGCTTACCACATCATCAAATCGTTTGTTTGCTTCTCTTTCAAGCTCATTCAGACGGATGGTGTTCGCTTCATTCTCGCTTAAATCGGGCACGCAAAGATTCACTTCAGCAAAAGACTTCTTCCAATAGGTGCCTGGCTGTTGCTTCTTTGCGTGGATGACAATTCTTTCGGAAGTCAATTCACCGACCAGTTTTTCACTAGAGGGTACTATGTCTATTCCGAAAGCCTTGCAATCCCGGTAGAGAATAAATATAATTTAGATATATTATTAGTTTTCAAGCATTTAAAAATCAAGCATTGTATATTTGCACAACATTTGCACAACATCTAAAGTACATACCATAAAATGAAATCTTTAATAGCATACTAAAAAGCATATCTAAACACTGCATTCTAATAAGATAAACTTTATCTATGTTACGTGTTACGCTGTTACGGTTACGTCAAGCAGAACACACTAATAATCAATATATTATCACACGAATTAGCGTAACATTGTCGTTTATTAGCTTCCAGAATCCTATTAAGAGTAAGTTCACACACAGTTTCAGTGCCACTCTTTCTCATAAAATATGCCACTACAGCATATCAAGAAGCTTTTTCCGTAATCATACGCGCGTGAAATAGTACATTTACGCTATATCTCTACATAACGAATATTCACATGATAATTGGGAGTAGTATCTGATTTTCACCAATGGTCATTTTTGACCTATGGCTTTCACTAAAAAGGGAGCTCCCCAAATAGAAACTCCCTCACTGTTGCAAATCCATAGATTTTACGGTTTATCTCCTTTCTTGATATTCTCCACTTCTGCTGTGCCAATCACCACGCCTAATGCTTCATAACAATCGCATAGCCCACACATAAACTTATCATATTCATCCTGTAGGTCTATTGAGGCATCCTTTTTAAACACTTCGTATTGGTCTGAAAAATCATCGGAACACTTAGATAGTGTTTCAACTATCAATTTTAATTCTACTGTCTGCATAGCTTATTCTCCTAATGATTCTATAAACATGGAAAGATTAGTCAATGTAAGAAGCATATCAAAGGCTTCTCCGTCATTTATTGTTTCTTCCGCTTGGTCGTTTACTATTTGGCACATGATTCTGTTAATGTCGGCAAGCATTGTCCGTCTGTCCTCTCTATTGTTCCATCTGCCTAACCACGATTCAGCAAGAACGCTGATTCTTATTTCTTTACTCATAAAACATATTCAATTTATAGCAGGCAGTGTAAGCCATTGCCAGCCCGATTATATTACTCAAACAATATTCGCTTTGTGTAGCCAGCAGCAGGATAAGACCTACTGCCAGCAAAAAAATATATCGTTTCATAGCTCAATACTTGCGTGATTTACCTCTCTGAACCTATGAAGCATGAAAGCTGATTCTATGCTACGTATCGCAATACGGTGGCTTCTATTTGCTTCATCAATCAAAACAATGAACTCATCCAGAATAGCATCTACATAGCCGGTTATTCCATTAAGACAAACGATATCATCAAGTGCAATATTTTTTGTTGATTGCGCTTCGTAGGCGATTTCATTAAATTGCACTTTCATTTCTCTTTTGCTAATGCGGTTATCAACTCGTTATAGTTTACCAACGTATCAATAGCGTTTACCAACATTTCTTTCTCTTTCTCTGAGGCGTGTACTTGGTGCATAAGCATGATAATAGACATGGCATCACATATCGCAGCTTTAAAAGCGGTTGTATCGTTATCTTCACCTCTAAGGGCATTTATCAGAATTTCGGCATCTTTACTCAGAAACATGGCTTTCAGTGTTTAGGTTAGTACTTCTTTTTTCTTCTTCATCAAATGCTTGGTTGATAATGTCACGCCCGACTACATCGCCTAAATTGGTTATCATTTCGCAAACCTTATCGCTCATGTCCCCTAATACGTTTCCGGGAAATACATCGTTCTTATATCCTTTGCTTTGGATGTAGTTATTTACTTGTGAATATAAATCGGTAGCGGTTCTTATCATATCCGCAATCTGTTCGTTAATCTCTAATGGAAAATACATAGTTTATATCTTTGTGGTGGGGTGTACCTTGAAAGTACCCCCACCTGGTTAATTATCCTACTTTAATTAAATTCGCTATTTTGAAACTTCTGAAAGCGGCTTTCTCGTTATCGTAGTAAGTTATAAGGCTCTCATTCTTTTTACGCTCTGTGCCCTTTGTTTCGGGTATCAGACCCTCTTTCAAAGTACCCCATGCGCAACGTACTTCACCGTTTAGCTTTTGGTAGAAGAACTTTACTACACCTTTCTTCAAAGCTGCTTTCAGTTTCAACACCTGCCAAGCTTGTTTCATAGCCTCTGCCATTGAAAAGCCGTGCACTTTAACCAGCATCCAAGCCTGCTTCATTAACTCTCTCATTTGATTTTTGAAATTCGTTGCCATAATCGTATATTTTAATGTTAGTACTTATATCCGAAATAATTTTCCCAATAATCAATCTCAGCCTCATAAGAAGCGATGCACTCAACTTTGCTTTCTTCGTACATGGCAAACACTTCTTCTTCGCTCATTACTAATACTTGTTGGTATTCTCGGCACATCTGGTTTAAATCTTCTTTTGTCATAATCATTAATTATTAGTGTATCGCTCTGTGATAATTATTACATTGCAAATGTATCGCATTACAATAACATACACAAGAGATAATCTAATTATTTTCCGTAAAACGATACGTTTTAACTTATTTTATTATTTCAATACGATACAAAACCTTATATTTGCTGTATTATTAAACGATACATTAATTATGGAACTAAGAATTAGAGAAATTTTGGAGAGCAAGGATATTAAAGTATCTTCTCTTGCTGAAACTGTTGGAATCACAAGAGCCAACATGAGTAATATTGTCAATGGTAAATCTACACCGTCTCTTGAAACTCTGGAAAAGATAGCTAATGCTTTAGGGGTTGATATTACAGAACTGTTTACTCCTTCTTCATCTGGTAGCATTATCGGAGTAATCCGCATAGGGAAAACGAACTATAATATCAATAGTGTACCAGACTTATCAAATTTATTGGATAGAATAGAAAAAGGAGAAATAGTATTGTAAATTTGCTTTTTCCGACTTGCTTTTGTACGTTTGTGCATTAGTAAACATCAAAATTAAATGCTATGATATACTTTATCTTATGGATTATCTTTTCTATCGGTGTCGCTTCGGAAGGTAGCAAGCGTACTTGCGGCTTTTTCTACTCTCTGTTATGCTCTTTGATACTTAGCCCTCTAATCGGTCTAATTTGGGTGCTATGTTGTGAAAAGCTGTCTGATATAGAATACAGAAAACAGCAATTAGAAGCTACTTTAATACAAAAAATGAAGGATGCAGCAGAATTACATGATAAAGGATTAATGAGCGATTTTGATTTTGAGAAAATGAAATTGGAATATGAGAACCGGAATAAAAAAGAGACCGTAATCAATCCGGTAAATCGAATCCTAAAAATGAAATAATATAAAGCCCGTCCCAATAATCACCGGAACGGGCTTTTCTTTGTCTTAAAACGGTCTCGCTTCACAGCGGTACACTATCTTTAGAAAGTAGCTGCGGAAAGTTCTTTAGATATACGTTCCACCGCTACCCGTATCTTATCATACTGCTTTTGTCCGGCTGCTGTCACACCCGAAGTATATTGCCGCATCAATGAAGCGTTGATACCTGCCAACTCTGCAACCTTAGTAACATTCAGGAATGAGAAATAGTTGAAGAAAGATTGCATATCATATTTGTAGGTAAATTCCAATTCCGGCACTTCTTCACCTTCTGATTTCTGAATCTCCTTTATTTCTTCATACGCTTTCATCATATCCTCTTTGGCGGCTTCTGCCGTATCTCCATATCCAGCCAAACCAAAGCCGGGTAAATCTTCTTCTACAAAGCATGAGTAATACCCATCGCTTGCTTTTTCCATGATTACAGTTACTTTCATATCCATTGCTTTAAAAATAGGAGTACGGCAATATACCGTACCCCATTGCCTCAACATTTACAGCCTTTTAGGTGTGAAGCGCAAAAGGTAGGGGGATTACTCCCCCAAAAGAACCTTTCTTGCTTTACGTTCCATTCCGGTAGGTACTTCTTGTTTGCCGTGCCTTGACAAAGCAAATTTGTTTCCCGTTTTAGGACTGTACCAAATATCATGGTTAGCCCCATGCCTGAGAACGTAACAACCTGCTGCGGTAAGTTCCGCAAAAAACTGATTGTACTTCATAATATAAAAGACCGTTTGTTTAAGACGATACAAATATAGCGTTTTCGCTATAAACCGCCAAATAAAAACATAACTATTTTGCTATATTTATGAAAAAAGTTATTTCCCTGTCTTTTTATTGAGAATCTTATCAGCATGGAGCAAACCGGAATCAAGTACATCATAACCTTTGCTTGAAACGAAACTTGCATAAGGCATACCATCGGCTATAATAAGCCCCGTACCGGACTTATCCACTTTATCCAATGTCTTGTTAGTCTTTGCCTCAGCTTCTCCATGTTCCCCATCAGCCGGGACATTACGTGTTACTTCTTCTCCGTCAATAGTAACGGCATAACCCGGAGCATTACGTAAATTAAAAGTATGATTCATGTAGTCAGATTCCCTTTTCTGCACTTCTACCGCTTCTTCTCCTGCTTCTACTATTGCTTCTTTCACATTGGACTGGATAAGCCCTTTCAACTCATCCAGTCCGGTTAATTTGGCTTCTATGTTCATGCTCTATTTCCGGGATTAGGTTCGCAGAATTTAATAGATATTTTGGAGAAAGTGCGGTCAATACTCCAAGCAAAAGAGTTAGAACGTAAATAGTAAACATGGTACACTTCTTCACCCAAAGCAGGAACTTTAATTGCTACATCTCCTGCTGAAATTTCTGTAATAAACGCTTTGTATTTGTCTATGTAGTCTTTTTTACTATCTCCCATCAAAGTAAATATAAGGGTTAATTCCCTTTCATCTTTTTTGGGATTATTAAATATAACACGTTTACCATGTTCCAAACGTGATTTGTTCTCTATTACCTCTTTCATGGGAGCAGGTGAATATAAACTTTCAAGAAAACCATCTCCCATATTGACACCCCATGTTTCAAAAGTATCTTTACCATTAATAAATAATTCCCCCTTCATAATTATAATGCTTTTTTAATATTATCATTTATACTATCTAACTTGGTATTCATTAAAGGATTAGCTTTGGCTATCTTTCCAACATTTTCAGTCATCTCACCTATATTTCCCCATCCATTTGATTGAGTGGTACGCATTTCATCTACAATACCCTTTAACCCTGATACTTCACCTTTCACCGCAACGAGTTGTTCAATTATCTGCCCAGAGAAATTATCACGTTGTGCGAAACTTGAAACAATTATTTCACGCAAACCATCGGCCGGAGATGCAGCATTTATTATGCTATCAGAACTTCCGGTTTCCGGTGTTGTGCAAAGTGCCGACATCTTTTCATTGATAGATGAAAGTAAAGAGGTTTGTTCTATTGCCTGATTCTTTGTTTCCTCCCATGCGATTTGCCCAGCGGTAAACCTTCCGTTCAATTCGTCAATAGAATCTTGTGAAGCGGTTGCAAAACCTTTCTTGGTGGATGATTGCGAGGTTGAGCTATCAGCACCGAATATATCAAAGCCTTTATCTTTAGCCGCTTGTTGGTATTCCCCTAACAATCGGTTGGCTAATCCCTGCTGGTTTACTGCATCATCTACAAGGTTATTGAGAATACCCGTCCACTTATTGAACTTCTGTTCGTCTGATAGTCCGGTATTCTGCATTACATCCATCATCTCTTTCTGAGCTTTTTCCATCAATGGAGCGAGGGTAACGGAGTAAACCATCTGTTTAGCCAATGTTTCCAACATATCGGAAACAGAATCAGTAAACGCTTTAGCTGCATCCGTTCCATTTTTGAAAGCATCTACAAGCGCATCCGACATTGATTCTCCCAGACTACCGAAAATATCAGTAAAGTAATCGTTGAGTTGGTTATAAGCATCTTCCGCTTGTTGTGCCAAATCTATCATGTTTTGCAAAGCGGATTTGCTTTCATCGGACATTGTACGGGTGTTGATGATGGTTTCCGCCAAACTCTTATCAAACTTACCATTAGCATCTACTAACTGAGGGTACACATCCAGAATAGACGAATAAATATCTTTTCCTTTACCCCAGCCAAACAGACCTGTTTTCTTATGTCCGGTCTTTATCTCGATATTAGCAAGTCCGGCATAAGCCTTTTTAAGTTCTGCCTGTGGATTGGAAACACCGAAGAACTTTTTGAATAAGGCATCTTTAGATTGGTCTTTCTTCTGTTCGGCAGTACCGGCTAATTCATCTTTCAAATCTGCTACCGCTTCTTTCATTACCTTAACAGCATTTGCAGCTTTGCCGTAGGCATCAGTGCCGAATATGGTAGTAGCCTTCTCGTACTCTAAATTCTGTTGCATCAAAAGAAGATTGTACTCTCTCTGCTGAGCTATGGTTTCATTCATTATCTCTTTCAGAGCCGCTTTATGCCGGGCGTTGGCGGCAAAAGCCTGTCCGATAAAGTTAGCCGCTTCGCCTACTGCTGCTGCAATACCACCAACTAAACCACCTTTAGCAAATCCTTCCCCTATATTGGAAACAGCACTCATAACCTGTTGCATACCGCTTAAAGCATCTGCAACCTCCGTGTTTCCCATTTCGTCAAACATCTTAGACAGTTCGCCTGCTGCCTCCGATGAAGCACCGCTTATTGTACCGATCGCACCAGCTATTTCTTTAAACCCCTTTGCGCCTTTGAGTTCTGCGAATCCTTTTTTGAATGTAGTGAAGATACCTTCCCATTTGTTATTGCTCCCTTCTTTATTCGTTCCTAACAGCTTATCGAGAGCTTTCTTCAATTTCTCCAATTCAGCCGGGCTTTTCTCAATAGCTTTTAACTGTTCGGGGGAAATGAAAGTAATTCCTTTGGCATCTCCATTACCGGAAAGATACTCACGTAATTGTTTAGCTTGTGATATTAGGTTTTGCAATGCACCGAAAGACATAGAGGAAACATCACCAAACAATAATTTAAAGAAATCATTGTCTTTAGTAGCCGCCTCCGCTTGTGTGTCATTGATTTGCTGAACACCTTCTTTGATTTTGTCCTGTGCCACTTTGATCGCCCGGTCTATTTCTTCTGCATTGGCATCTGTGCGTTTGGATTGAAGGTAAGCAATTTCTTCGTTACCTTGTTTCTCAATAGCTGTTCTTTGCGCATCATAATCACGATATTTCTCCAATAGCTTATCTAACAAGGCTTTTGTGTCCTTCTCCTGTTTTTGATATGCAAGGGAATACTCTTTATCAAACTGCGCTCTCTGTTCTGGTGTCAAAGAGGTAATAGTAGATGTAAATTGCAGGTTCTTCTTTTTAAAATCCGGATTATCCTTTTCCCACTGTTTACGCTCTTCGTCCTGTAGTTTTTGTAAAAGTTCTCGTTCTTCCTTCTGAATTTCCTGATAGCGTTTATCGTAGTTAAGCCGGATTTGCGCCAACTGTTTTTCATTGCCTTCTTCTTTCAAGTCTATTTGTTGTTGCTGAATATCTATTTCTGATTTTATAACAGCATCTTTAACTACCTGTGCTGCTTTCTGTATTTCTTTAACGTGCTGGTGCGCATCTACATAATCAGATACTTTAAATTCCGGCTTAACTTTGTATGTTTTTGTCTTTTGGGGTGTAAGTTGTGTGTTTTCTACTGCATCAATTACAGATTCATTTTTGAACATACTCCCTTTTAGTTGAGCCATACCACTAACTTGCAAATCTATCTGTTTTTCATATTGGTGGTTAGTCTTTTCTAAGAATAACGCCTGTTTCCAGAATGAAGCGTTTTGATATTTGTCCTGTGTCGCTTGTTTCTCTTTTTGTAAATCTTCATAGAGCTTATTTTCTTTCTCTAACTCTTTTCGATAAGACTGGAGATATTCTTTCTTTGCTTCTATCTCCGCTTGATTTGCATCCATTCCGGTAGCTACTTTCTCATCATAGAGTGCCCGTAATCTTTTCAGGTTTTCGTCAATTACTCCAAATTCCTGCATTTGCTGTTTTTGCAAACTGATTGATTCAGAATTTTGCATACTTTGGCGTTCGTCTGGTGAAGCTAAATCTCTGGCAATATTCCTCAATCCCCTTGCAAAGAAATCTATTACCTCTTTAGCCGGTCCGGTGGAGTTCATAAATGAAAGCATAAACGCCTCCCATGCAGAAGAAAGACCTAAAATTGCTCCTTGCACATTATCAGTCATAGTATTTGCCATAGTAGCCAAATCGCCTTCTACATTAGTTACCGCTTCCCGTAGAGTATTTATCTTCTCAGCACCAGAAAGGAAAGCATTAAACGCTGCTACACTACGCTTATCAGTCAGTTCTAATGTTGAGGCAAGGTCTATTCCCTTATCTCTCAATTTTACTAATCCCTCTACCATTTCAGGGAGTGTTTTTACATTGCCGCCTAATTCTTTGGCTAACTTCCCGTTGGCATCAGCTAAGTTTAATATAATATTTCTCGTAGCGGTAGCGGACATAGAAGCATCAAAACCAGCATCAGACAATTTGCCAAGTAAAGCCAAAGTATCTTCTATCGTGAAATTAAACGCTTTAGCTACCGGACCGACTATAGGCATTGCAGTTTGAAGGTAAGAAAATGATAATGCACTCTTTGTAGTAGCTACAGCCATTGCAGCAACATATTTTTCAGTTTCTTGTGTTGTAGCACCAAACATCCTAATAGATGCACCTGCCAACGCTGCCGCTTCCGGTAATTCTGCACCTGTAGCTTGTGCAAATTTCAAAATGTATTCCGTACTATCCAATATTTCTTTTTTGGAAAAGCCCAATTTTGCCAATTCGATTTGAAGGGCTGTTGCTTCGGATGCAGTGTATCGTGTTGTTGCTCCCAGCCTTTTAGCATCATAAATCAATTCGTTTATATTGGTTTTCGCTTCTCCTAAAATAGCTGCCAACTTTGAATTTGCTGATTCAAAATCAATTATTGAATGGATTCCGGACTTTATAGCATCCACCATCTTTTGAAAGCCACTGATAACAGCCTGCGCACCAACAAAGCCCTTTATCATAGTGCTTACGCCATCCCTAACGCTGGATAACCCTCCCGATACTTTTGTTTTCAGCACACCTGAAAGTCCATTTGCTATAGACTTTACGTTGTTCATGGTATTGCCGCCCTTTTGAAGTTCGGCAAAAGCCTGTTTTATTTCCTGCTTATATTGCCCGATTGTCATTTTCTGACGGACAAAAGCATCTGTATTGCGCTTTATGAACTCCGTATTTTTCTGTATTCGGTTGTTCATGGTAGCACGTAATTGATTGGCTTCCTTATCTTCTCCGACTACGTTTTTTACAGCTATACGCAAACGTTTGTTTTGCTCTTCTGCCTGCCGGATAGATTTTACCTGAGTATTCAGGATTCTTGTTACTTCTTCTTCCGATACAGCTCGTTTCTTTGCATCATTATCAAAGGCTCTTCTTTTCTTCAATTCCTCCAACTCTAATTTTATAGCTTCTATTTGCGCTTTTGAGTTTTGAATAGACGCTTTTGAAGTTTCTTGTTTTAGTTTTTCGGAGGAAACAGCTTCTTTTATAGCCTGAGATATGATACGTTGGTTCTCTACTTCTTTTTGAGCATGGTTTTGACTGGCTGTTTCAAGTGAGGCTATTTTCTTTAAAGTTTGTTCATGCTGCTTTTCTAAAGAAGTAAGCTGTTTGCTAATCTCTTTAAATGCTTTACCACCCGGTTCTGATTTTGATAATTTATTATTGAAGCTGGCAACCATTTTTTCAATCTCAGCAAGTCTTTTATAGGCTTTATCAAGTTCTGACACATCAGCCCGAATCTTAAACCATAAATCAGCCATTGTTACCCCTCCTTTCTGCTCTCATTCTGAAAAATTCCTCCGTTGATACTTCTACCAATTTATCTTCCCCAGCTCCCAACACTCGTAACTTATCAGCGTTCATCATCAACAAACAAGGGTAAGGAATCACTTCAAAAGCTTCTTTGTATGTTAAATGAAGACTATCCATCAATGAACCCATTGCACCAAAGATAGAATTTGCACCTATTGTTTCTGCTGTTCCGTTCTTTGAGCGAAATTTATCTATTTTTACACTATCAAAGAGTTCTTTCCCATTAATCACACCGGATAATACAACGAAAGCATTTACTATCTGCTCCATCGTGGCGTAATGGGTGATATATTGGTATGCCATTTTACGATAAACTTCGGGCTTGTTGATAGAAACAGCATAAGAAATTGCACGGGCACACTCTTCTACGTGTTCCGGCATTTGCGCAATCAATTCCATACGCTTCATGCCTTCGTTGATACTTACCCCTGAATCATTGAGGATATTCAAAAGATCTTTGATTGTCGGCTGATAGATTCGATATGTGAACTTACCTAACTTTACTTCCTTGTAGTACGTTCCCAATAGAGAATCGGCTACTATTTTTGCTGCATTGTTTTTCATTTTACGATTGCTTTTTTGAATTGATTGGTAATTGTTGATAGTGTGTAGAACTCATCAGTAGGAATCATCCCTATAACATTTTCCGTTGCTTCCAGTAGGTTCTCTATATTCGCACGACTAATCAACCGTTTACGAATAAACATAGCCTTAAATCGGCTTAAAATGCCACTTCCCGAAATGGCTATTGAAATGGCATTTACCATAACCGGGACTGCATCAGGAATATCTTTCAATTCCTGTGCATTTAGACCTCTAAGTGTTGTTATCACTCTCTTTGCGGTTGAAGGGGTGAAGCCGCATATTACATAGCTTCTACCTGCTAATCTGATTATTCTATGATTCATGATTTTTAATTTTATAGTACTCTAATGCTTTTAGCGGTTCAATCTCTGATACATTAACATTCAGTTCGTCAGCCATACGATAGGCGGCAACCCATCCTTTCACATCCTGAATCACATTCTTTATGTTGTAGGCACATCCGGCATACATACCACCGAAAAGAATATAGACTTGTGAGGCATATTCATCCAGCCCATAGCGGTGTAATGCTTCTGCTACCTGTTGAGGCGAAATACTTAGCTCCGTTCTGGAATCATTGAACATATTACGGAGATTCTTTTCATACTCTGAATATAGTTCTTTGAATACCTGAACAAGTCTTTCGGCTGGAGCGTTGGAAATATTCTTTGCTTTCAATAGATTGTAATCAGGTTCGCCCGGTTCCCATTTGCCGCCCAAAGCTGCTGCGGCTATCATACCTCTATTTGCTTCTTCTACCATCGCTTCGTAAATGCTTGATAACTGCTCATCATTGAATTTTTGGTAGTCTTCGTTTAACTTGATTGATTGTAACCAATCATTCTTTTCTGTTGGTGTAAATTTCATCTTGATACCTCCCTATAATTTTAAATACATTCTCTTCTTCCGTACTTTCTCACAAATTTAGCAAACGGGGAATCAGCATCACGTTTTCCCGTTTCTTGAAAGTAGGCATCTACATGCTGCGTACATATCCGCATCCACTCTTCAAAGTCCGGCTCACCCGGCTTGCCTTCTGTAGCTCCAGTAATCCATAAATGAATAGGAACATCCGGGTAATCCACTTGTTCCTTTATTGCACCTAATATAGTTTCAATCTTCCGTTGTCTTTCTTCTTCTGTCATTGGTTAGCCTTTTAACTCGTTCTACAATCTCGTTTACAACTTCATCCGGTGCAGTATCCAGTAATTCGGATAGCTTCTGATATTCAGCCTCCAACAGTTCTTCCGGGCTTGCAGATTGCATCTTTGGCGTGACGTACTGCAAAAGGTTTGATATAACCCGGACACGTTCACCCGGTTCTAAATCATCTAAATCGTCCTCAAACTGTTGGCGTTTGCCATCAATAACTTTCTGAATCCATTCTTTAACGGTACCCGTTATCTTGTTGGGCGTTCCAGCTTTGCGCCCTCCTGTTTTTTCTGTTCCTTTCTTTCTTCCCATATCTAAAACATTCTACTTTAGAAAAACCGGGTAGGCTATCCGTGTGGCAAACCTACCCGGAATCGGTTATTGAAATATATTTTTCTGCTCGTTCACCTCCAGCAAGGCAAATTCTATGCGTGGGTGATACTTGTCTATTTTCTTCTCCGCTTCAATCTGAAAGCAAAGTTTGTCATCTTCTATAGCTCCTACCATTTGCAGGCAGTCGAGCAACGTTTTTAGGCTATTATCTAAGTCGAACCTTACCGAACTATGGTACACCCGGATAAACAACCGGAAACGGCTTGAAATACGCCTGTTCTTGTAGGTCTTGCACTGTTGCATGAAAGCCTTTTCGTATGCCCGTATCTTTTCGTCCTTGATGATGCGCTTTGTTCCGAACTTTCCCGGCACTGCCTGATAATGGTTTGCTTTGGCGATAATCTGCCCGTGAATAACTTCTATCTCCATGCCTAAACGTCTTTGAATGTTATTCCATAGTCTTTGCATATCTCGAAAAAAGAGCCGACACCGATACGCTTTCCTGTGCGCAATAGATTGGTGAACTTCTTATCGCATTCGTTTGGCTTATACGCTTGGTTTTGGCTACTGCAAACATGAAAGAACTGCCTTCCATTCTCACCAAGTGAAGCAAGCGCACAACCAACCATAAACCATGACTGATAATCACCTGTAATATCAATGCAGTGTTGTTCTATCCGTTCACAGCATTTTGCCACCTTATCCAAAACGTCATCCCCTGAATACTGATAGTTTACTATCGGTAGAGGCTCTACATAGTAGCCTTCATACGGGATTGCCTCAACATTTACATAAGGTTCTGCATCATAAGACAAACACCGCATCCGGGACACGTCACCGCACGCACGATCTATAATAATCCCCATCTTTTCAAAATCCCGTTTCAGTTGCTCAAACTGCTGCTTATGGTAATCCGGGTATCGTAGGGGGATAATCACAAAGTAACCGTTACCGCTTACCGAAAGGCTGATATAGGCTATTTGTGGAAGCTTGGATAGCTCATGCTTCAATTCACCCCAGTTCTCAATTTCTTCATTATCCTTACGGTCTATATCCACACAGACAAGCCCGGAATGCGTGATAAGATTCTCCGCTTTTCTCATTGGAGCAAAGACACCCGAAATACAAGCCTGTGGGAGTTTCTTCTTAATCTCGTTACGCTCTTCTTTGGTAGGCAAAGAACGTAGCCGTTCAATCTCTGAAAGATGCTTTTTGTCAAAGAGGAACGCACGGAGTTTGCAAGTAGTGCCGTACACGTCACGGACACCGTTGTATATCGAAACTTCTGTATCTAAGAAACTTTTCATAATCTATTTGCTTTCTATTATACCCGATTCTGTACTATCATCTGAATTATTATTGCATTCATTACCGTAACAGCGTAACAATGGGTACTTATTTACAGCACGGCTGACGGCAGGTCTACTTATACCAATCACGTTTGCAAATTCAGCTTTATTTTTACAATCAAATGAATTATAGCACATCGCTATTACCTGCTCTTTCGTCATGGATTTAGTATCAAGTTGCTTTTTACTTCTTGATAGCCTTGAATAAACTTTTTCAGCGCATTTTTCAAAATAATCCATACACCTAATAGAATATTCTATTTCCTCCGGTAATATTCGAGACATCGAAGAATTATTCCCTAAAATATGGGTAATACCAGCCCAACGAAGTACCTGTATTTGCAGTTTTGAATAAACTGCACTCATGTAACCATCTGCATCTACTTTTTTTAATTGAAGGCTATTGTAGTATTCAACGTACCTTTGTTTAGCTTCATTCATAATAAGCAACTCACCACCCATAGAAGAAAAATCGAAAGCCAACAAGCCTTTGATAAAATTTTCCCACGATTGAACTATTTCTTTAGGAATACTTTTTTCGCTATACATTGGCGGTGGTACACTATCAGGATAACAGAACAACCAACGTTGATTAAAACCATTGCTCATAAGCAAATCACTTCCAAACGTACCTTCTAAAACTTCCGGTTGAATAGTTCCGAAAATAGACATGAAAGGCTTTTCAATTAATAAGACATCTTCGCTTTTTCTGTTTATGGAAATATCATCTGAATCAAACATAGAAAGTAACTGACTTACTTCTCCGCTCCTTGTATATCTTCCTATATCATCCAAAAAGCCCTTGATTTCATCCCTATAGAGTAATATTCCGTTAGCATTATTAGCTAACACCTGACTACGGGCTTCCGGTGTACTATCGGAAATAAGTATCTGTTTGAATTTGGGTTTATCCGTATTGTCCTCTGATTTGCTTTTTCTGTATTCCTTCAGTTCATTTTGATACGTCTTGTAATTAGCTGCATCCACGTTTCTTAATGGCTGCAAAATAAAACGTACTGGAGTAGATTTATTAGAACCGGATGGAGCGACATTGCAACACCAAAGACACGGGTAATTATGATACTTCCCGTCATAGATAGCAAGACGTTTTCCGATAGCAGTTCCTACTGTTGTGAACATTGCTGTAATAACCATATCACGTGAACACTGTAAAGTAGATACAACCGAATCTATTACACAACACACACCTTCTGATAATCCGTCATAAGGAAGTTGAACTTTACTAACTCCCAATTCATCCGAATCTATTTTTATTTTATTCATCAAAGCCTCCTTTCCACATATCCCAGAAGGAACGTTGTCTTTCTTCTTTTTTAAATAGTTCTTTATTGGTAGAATAAAAGCCAGCCGTATAACCAGAAACCGGACATTTACCTTTATGTAATTCTTGTATATCCCCTTTCTTTTCCCATTCACAAACGTAACGGCAAATATTAGGGCGGCATATACCTGTTTCTTTTTCTACCTGATACATTGTTTTAGGAGATTCAAAAAAGCATTTGAAAACTACTTGCATTTGTGTACCGGAATCACTATCTTTGCTCCTGTCATTGGAAGAATAGGTAGTTGATACGGCTACCTTTTTTCTTTTATTCATAATCCCAAAATTTTATCAATATCCGATTGTTTATACATTGGTTTGCCTCCGACATAAATAGGTACAAGATAACCCGATTTACGCCATCTATCCAACGTTCCTACAGTACGGTGTAATTGGTTTGCTGCTGCTTTCATCGTACATAAACTATCAGGCTTTTTACTATTCTCCATTTTAGAGATAACCTTCGTTACTACGTTTTCTGCAAATTCATTCAGTTCAGTAACCGAAACTGTTACGGAAACATTAGCCTTACTGTCAATTAAAGATTGAATATTCATAATGTTATATTTTAAATTATTTCATCTTGTTTTATATCACAAAGTTACAGTAGGGTATGTATGGTGGGTGTATGGTAAATGCAACTTTATCACAATAAAAAAACGCATCAATACAGTGCGTATCAATGCGTTACATTCTTTAACTTTTATCTAAGTATGGTATTAGTATGGTGTTATACTCCTACTTATTTTTTGCAAATCGTTTTTCCACTTTGGAGGCACTTTCATTCCGCTACATCTGGTAGGCTCAGTGTTTATACTGTTTGCTGCATTTCTATACCAATCCTTACTATAAACAAACTTTTTAATTATTGATATAAGGTAAGCACATTTGGAAGTTGTTGTACCATTGGCATTATAAATAATGGAAAAATCAGCTTTTGCAATAGCATCCACAAAGACTTTAAAGCTAACCGAAAAGGTATCTCCATTACAATAATTGTATATTCTGGTGATTGCATCAATATCATATTTCAGTTCTTCATTTTGTAGAGGCTGATTAAAAGAACTGCATTCTTTTCCCTCCAAATTTGACAAAATACTACCTATTGATATTTTATCACGATAGATATTTACCTCTATGCTGCTGCCGACTGCAATTCTAAGGCGGTTTAAAGTTTCCTCTACTATCTCTAATTTCGATGCAAGTGCAATTCCAATAACACCTAATATATTTAGAATATCAGATTTGAATTTATCTTCTGCCTCTATCCTGCTTATCGCTTTAGTAATCTCATTACTTTGATTATATCTAATAAGAAATCCAATGCTTATATTTATCGGAGAAATGGATTTATGCCAAATACTATAATAGTGATTAAATCCTCCGATTAATTGGCTCTCTCTTTCCATATCTTTCTCTATATCCACATTTAGCAGGAAGTTATTAGCAAATAATACCATATCCGAAATATTCTCTAATGATAAGCCTTTATACGTTTCAGCCCGGAATAGGGAGCAACAACATGATATTTTCTCGTTCAATTCACTTTTCATAAGTTCCTGTTTAAATGATTCTTTTTGTAAGTTGTATGTTACGCATATTTTTATAATAATCAAATATAAATCAACAACTTACAAAATGCGTAACCGTAACAGCGTAACACGTAACATAGATATTACTCTATTAATGATACTAATTCTTTTTTCATGCTATCATCTATTTCTCTATAGCGAGCGAATGCCTTACTGCCTTCCGCATGACCAGACAATGATCCAACCAAATTAGGGTCTTTCACTTTCTTATAAAGATTACCTACAAATGTTCTTCGTGCCATGTGACTACTTGCCATTTCATTAATTGGGCGTTTTTCTTCTTCTCCGGTAGTAGGGTTTATAACCGTAACCAGTCTGGTAACTCCACATATTTTAAATATCTCCTTTATCCTCTCATTATATCGTGCTTTACTTATAAAAGGAAATAGTCCCCCTCGCGCGTCAATACCTTTATATTTTTCTATGAGTGCTTTTGCACGGTCATTTAACGGAACTCGTACCACTAACGGACGCTTGCCTTTAGTCTTTTGGGGTATGTATTCAATTGCTCCATTAATAACATTCTCTGCTGTCATTTTTACTAAATCCCCAACACGGCATCCAATAAGACATTGAAAAATAAATATATCCCTCTGTCTCTCTATGCTTGGTAGCTCTGATAAATCATAATTAGCTATTTTATTTCTTTCTTCTAATGAAATATAAATAGGAGTACCATATTTAGGTATCGGAACACCATCGTATCCAGTAAAAGGACTCCTTTCTATTATTTCCTCTTTTAAACACCAATTAAAAAAAGCAATTAATCTTCTAAATATGGAATTAACAGAATTATTGCCTTTGTTTTTCATTCCGCTATGTTTCACAAACTGCACCTTAATTTTTTCATAAACATTTGGATATTCCATAGCCAAATCACCTTCATTTTCTAAAAATGATTTTATATCATCTATTACGTCTTTGGTTATGGTGCTAATTTCAAATCTAAATGACTTATTAAATGTTTCTTGTACAAAAAACTCATATCTCTGCAAAGCATAGCTCATTGTTATTATTGCCTTCTTTCTATTTTCAGAGTACCCTTTTTTTTCAATAAATTGATTAATCATAGAAAAGAAGTCATTAGATTGTATTGAATGTTCGTTTGGATGCAAATATTTATCTATTAACTTTTCTAATGAATTACTGGTAACACATTTATCCTTATTAGCTCCATAAATGGATAAGATTAAATACTTTCTATCGTTTACGGCTTTATTGATTGCATTACGTTCTTCATCCAAACACAAGGCACGTTTTTTAATGCAATCGTTTTTCGCATCCCATAAATCAACATTTACTTTTATTTCACTAACATGAAACAGTTGAATATTCTTTCCATCACTAAGCCTGAATCGGATATTAACATCTGTACTTTTTCGAGTAGTCCTCACTATTGCTTTTACTGTTGCCATATCATTAAATATTAGTTGTGCAAATATAGTAATTTTGCACAATATCCACGATTATTTGCACAATTATATTAAATAAAAAGATAGATTAAATTTAGATATATCACTAATATACAATACTATAAAATACAAAATATTATCATTTTATATCATAATTAGTATTCCGGTAGATAATGTTTCCTATGTCGGTAGTTACTATCATTCAAATTCTTCTTTTAATCGTTTCTCCGCAAATAAAGCGGCACTACTTAAAACATCATATCCCTTAGATTCCACGAATGAAGCATATTCCGCTTCGTTTTTCAGAGTTAAACCGTCTTTATCAACATCGTAATCATTGGATGTTCTCAAAGCGAGTGTGTGGTCTTGATAATCGCCATGTTCCTCCGCGTACTTCACGGCTTCATCACCGACATCTATCATTTTCTTCTCGACTTCCCATTCTCCTTCATCGAAGAAAGCATCGACATCAGAGAAATCAAAGTCTACATCCATAATTCCGAGTAATTAAAGTAGTTCGTACTCTTCACTGTGTAAACCTTGCCTTGCCCTCTCACGTTGTCGCCATCCATGCAACGAACCTCCTGCCCTACTTTGATAGTTATTCTTTTCTCACACACTACATGGAAATTAGGACGATATACAGAGCCATTGTCAGAAGAAAACTCTTTCGTAGTGTTATCATCACATCGGCACTTGCATACATCTTGCCAGCTTTCACCACCTGTTCCGGAAATAGGCCGGCCGAACTCATCCTTTTCCATCGGGGTGATAACCTTTACCTGCAACATGTGTGGAGCGAATATCATAAGAATGTCACTTTAGGTTTGTTACTCAGTTCGTCTTTCAATCCGTACTGTTTACACAGAAGTGAATAGTAGTCCTTAATACCTTGAATGTTCCAAGACATAGAGAAACCGCTTTCACTGATTGAAGTGGCACGAAGCAATAGAGAGGGGATGAACTTCGCAATTGCCACAGAAACACGACTGTAGTAACCCTCGTTCATTTCATCCCCTCTGCTAACCTTCGCATTCAGATACATATCCAAAAGGTCAGCCTCCGACAACTGGATGCCGAAAGTCTGAAACTTTTGCTGTATGTATTCATTTACCGTCATGCGTTCATCGTTGAAAGATCAAAGTTCACAATCTTATTCGGAGAGATAAATTCAGGAATCCACTCAGCGGTGTATTCCATGTATCGACCTTCTTCGTCACGATAGTTGCAAACCGACATCTGACCTTCAGCAGTATTGTAAGAACGTCCCGGAACAGGGTCCGTCATTACATACGGCTTATGGTGACGCATCTTCATCACCTTGTCCGTCTGCAACAGGGTGATACGGTTGTCGGCGTAAATCTGCACGTTCTCGCCCGCCTGATTCTCTACGTAGTCCTCTTTGATCTCAATTGCAGGAAGCCCGATTCCAGTAAATACGCTGGATGCCATCTGGTCAGTCACCAACCCTGCATTAACCATGAACTCACGCTCACCAAGAATCATCTTGAATTTATCACCGAACTCAGAAGCCCCTACAATGTTCTTCATAAACGTACCACGAGACATAATCATTTTGGAGAATACACCGTATTTGGCTTTCAATTTCTGAATCTCCTGCTGCAAGTAAGAGATAAATACATTCTTTGCTGAAGCGTCAGGAGTAAGGAAGTGGAACGGTAGCTCGATGTCCAACAATTCGATGTTTTCCTTATTATCGGCCAAATGAACCTGCGCCTTACCAGTCATCAACAATTCAGGAACGATAATATCCATACGCTTGTGCGGAGCAAGCAGAATCTGACGGTAATCATCAACTATAAAATCGATAATCTCCTGCAAGATTGTACGTTGATCAGCTGTATTGGCTGCATTGAACTTGTCAATGATATCCTGTAACTGTGACAGGCGCTCAATATCCATTTGATAACGGTCGCCCAAGTAAGCAATTTCAGTATAACCACTTCCAAGGCTACGTCTTTCACGAATAGGCTTCTGATCATTCTTACCCAGAATGGAACCGGCAATAACACCCGTTACTGTCCCAAGATAAGTCTTAAAAACACGGGTTTTAGTTTCCAAGAAATCTCCGTATTGCTTCCAGTAGATTGTGTCCAGTCTCAACTGGAGGACACGGTCAATAATCGCCTGAACGATATTGGGATCTGTAAATAAAGTTTGTATGGTCAAATTCATATCTAAACTTTTAATGATTAATACTCAAACTGGAAACGGCTTGTCAATCCCACCTTATCCAGCTCATGGATCGGAAGAACCAACTTGCTTTCCTTTACCTCATAGGCTTGCATCAAGAGAGTGCAGAGAACCGCTCCATCGCTCTCAACTTTCTTCGCATCATAAAGAACGAAGTTTGCAGTGTTCTTCTTCACTGTTCCACCCACTGCGGTAGCTTCGAAAAGAACCGTATCCTTAGCGATATTTTCTCCGAAAGCCGCTTTGATGGTTAATGCATCGTAGGCTTTATTGGACTTGTCGATAGATGCTACTTCTGCGCCCTTCTTTCCGCTTCCAATGAACATGCCTTGATAAGCCAGAGAGTCTTTTGCCACCTTGATGGTGAGATTAGCATCTCCGGTTGTGTAGGCTTCTACCACCTTTACATTGCGCACCGGGACAAGTGTACGTTTCTTTAAATCTGCTTCTACCGGAGTAAACACGGGTAAATAAGAGCCTACCACAAGGTTGGTTATATCCAACTTCCACGGCCCACTCTTTCGTACCCCAGTTTCAACACGGTAAAACTCTTCCGGCTTGTAATCCGGTTTCAAGTCATAATGTGTACCTGCTGCCATTTAATTTACTTTTTAGATTCAACAATAGTTTTTGTTCCCTCTGAAATCATGTTGGCGATAGATTCAGCTTCTTTCTCAATCTTCGCTTCTGCTGATTCGGGAGGGGTTGCACCGCTAAAGCCGATATTAGCAAGTTCTTGTTTTGCGTCCTTGAAATATGTATCCAAGTCCGCGTCATCGGGAATTGCATAACGCTTCGCGAATGTTTCGGGAATACCGTACTCCTTAGCCTTTGCCAAAATCTGCTCTTGCCGGGTAGCCAGTGACTTCTCAGCCTTAAACTGAGCGAGTTCATCGGAAAGAGGCTTAACAGCAGCACTCACCGCATTCGCAATGATGGTCGCCATGTCATCTTTCTTATCTTCCGGCTTTGGATTTGGGTTAGGATTAGGATTAGGATTCTCGATTGGCTTACCGTCTTTAAGGTTATGCCTTTTCTCGTAGTTCAATACAGAAGTACGGGTAGCATCCCCGGCACGGAAATCACCATAGGAATTTAACACGTCCGAAAAGCTGATACCCTCAACGATTGAGTTTACCTTTGTATCGTCCGTTACACCCTCTGCCTTTTTAACGGCTATTCGGGTTAAGATAGCAGTATCTACTCCAGTGAATTTCTGTTGCAGTCCTGCCAAGATTTGTTCTAAGATTGTCATACCGTATGAATTAAATTATTATATTGAAATTCAATTTGTGGAAGTAAAAATACCACCAATACAGATGATTAGTAAATATTTGAACTTCTGATTCGTGACCTTCGCTTTGATGTCACAAATGCGGTATAAAAGTAGTGAGTAAGTAGGTGGAAGGGAAATAATTAAATAGGTGATAACGAACAATAAAGAGAAGGTTTGATAATGGCAGAAAAAAGGCTCACAGAATAACTGCAAGCCTAAAATTTATTACCCCCAAAAAATATTTATTCCTTTATATCAACTAGTATTTTATCGGATAATATTCTTCTTCGTACTCAATAACTAATTCTGATGAAATCCTTAGTTCAATCAGCCTTGGATCAGTCGGTGGGATATTATCATCTGTCATAGGAAGAAGTTCTTCTACACTTTGGCAAATTACATCATGTTCTATCTCATTCTCTATCTTTGCCAAACTACAAGAGATTAATAGCAGCCAACTCTTTAGTCAAAGACTGAATACCTTTCTGAATCTTCTCCAACTGCTGTTTGCGCGGTTTATGTACTCCGGCAGCATAATGCCATAACTGACGCTCATTGATTCCTGTAATCCGACTCAGAGCAGCTTTAGTAAAAATGTTGCTGTAGTAGTTGATAAAGGTAGCAGCATCAATTTTGAACTTTAATTCAAATTCCCCAGACAACACCTCGCAAGGATTAGTATTATCTTCCAGATACAACTCGATTGCTTCCTTCATATTATCTTCTAACTCTTTCATATCATTACCAACTGTAATGACGGGAGCACCTTCAATATAAGCACTCAGGTTCTTTCCTGCGTGTTCAACGATAACTTCTACTGTTTTCATATTACCTCCTTTTAAATTAAGAGAACAAGGGGGCTACTTTAGCCCCGCTTGCCTCAAAATGCTGTAATAAGTGCCTTTCTCAACGCCTTTGCTGTTATGATTCGGTACGATAACTACTTTACCGTCTTTTTCAAACTTCATGTGGCTACCTCTCTGACTCTTTAGAACAAAACCGTTTTCTTGCAACATAGTTACAACGTCTTTCACTGATTTGTAACTCATAACGCTTTGGACTTAATTACTATGCAAATATAGTAATAATATGAATACTAACAAATAAATTATTCATTATTTTACTATGAATAAAAAAATAGCGGCAACTCTGAAGAATCACCGCTAAAGGTCCTATTTTTCATGTACCCGAATTATAAGCCCCATATTTTTTCTGACTTAAGAAGCGTTTTTCTGTTCTTTATTTCCGATTTGCTTATTCTTAGCTTCTTGTTCTTCCTTGATTTCAGTAAGCTCTTCTTCGATGCGGTCAATATTTCCAGCGAACATTACCCCATGTCGTTGTGACCATACACCACCCGACACAGCTTTTACAGCTACATTAACTTTATCTTCCAAATTGTCAAGGCGATACGGAACAACTTCTGTACCAATATCTATCGTTTCAGATGCTTTGTTAAATTCAGATGGATTAATAGATCCTAAAGCAGAAACAAGGAAATTGACTCTTCGTTGTAAAAATTCACCTATCACCTCGGCATGATTTTGAACTTGCAAATGTGTCGAAAGGAACACGTAATCGAAAGCCACTCCCGACAAGGCATTTCCCGAACCACTAAGTTTTTCAAAACTGATTTGCGGTGTATTCGTCATAGAATATGCTTTCTCAAAGAGGGTTTCTACCTCAAATTTTACAGTGTCATTTGCTTGGTTCCACGTCAGATACTGAGCATCTGCACCTTCTCCTGTAAGTTTGACCATTCTATCCTTAACCTTACCCATGAAGCCCTCTACATCTCCAATTAGCTTCAGCAGTGGGAAGAAATGATAGTCAATGCAATCGGCATAGTTGGATAGTAGTTTCTCCAACCGGACACGGAAAGTCTTAATCTTTTTGCAATAAGGTTCGGGACGATAAGCGTAGATAACCGGCAGTTTCGGGAATCCATGGACGAAAGAAGTTCTTTCCTCGTAACCCTTAGACAGATCCCATTGATAGACCATTCTGTCTGTGATAGTCATAAAGCAGGTAATTTCCGAGTTATCCATGAGTTTTTTCTTGTACTCACGAGAGAAAGCAACCAAATCACCTTCATCGTTGAAGAACGGATATAGCTTATCCCCTCTGAATGGAGACCACAACACGCTTTTCAGCTTCTTGGTGGGTTTTACTTTTCCTCCGAAGGTAGTCTTAACTTTCTTCCAAAACTTAGCCCAAAACGAATCATCATCGGTCGCATACCAATACTCGGCAACTTCCTGTTCGGATAACCAGGAACGAACAATCTTCTTGTTCTGATACTTGATTTTGTTGGACTTAAATACAGCTTTGACCGCATCCAAGAGTCTCTTTTCGTCATCATCCGCAGGAGTACAGTCTAGAGACGGCTCAGTGCCGACAGTAAAAGCCGTTTGAATGTTCACTATATCTTGTTCCAAAGGAATAGAGATACGGTTTACCGGTTCGGTCTTATACTGAGCTTCGATTTCGTAGGTCTTGCCGGTCTTTTCATCAAAAACTTTCTCCGCTTCCTTTTCAAGCACTTTTCTATCCGGGTACTTCTCCTTGTCAACCATGATTTCATGGCGTTCCGGATTCCAGTCATCCCACAACTTGCAGCGGTCGGGAAGCTCAGTTTTCCTACCTTTCTTCAGGTAAGCTATTTTCTGCCCAATGTCGGGCAATGCTAATATTTCTTCGAGTGTTAATGGCATAATCTATAATTTTAGTGAGTGAATATTCCAGTTAAATCTTTCGGCTTCAAAATACGTCCTAAAATGTGCCCCAAAATATAGTAGCGAATAGGGTCGAGAGTATGATTCCAAGCGTCTACCGGCTCATTGATATAATGCCCGTCTTTATCTTTATCCCAAACGTATTTGCGAAGCTCCTCTATGATGTGATACGAACGCTCGGTAACGAATAGTTCCATCTCATGTATCTTGTCAATTCCGGCTTTAATCGAGCCAGGGAACTTATCTACTGGATAGATGTTCACACCCCTGTTTTTAATTTCCTGAATCAAACGAGGGTCGGCACTATCTCCGTAGACTTTCAGCCCCCACGGCTTTAGCTTCTCTGCTATTGCATTGGTGAGCATTCCTGTTTCATAGAATAACTCATCAACATACAATCGGTTATCCACAATACCGCAACGGATGCCAGTTGATGGGTCATTAGTATAACCCCAGTCGGACGCAAGAGCCACTTTCTTTGCCCAGGATGGGAACTCTTTCACAATGCCCCATTTTTTGAATACAGCACCTTCAGCTACATCAGCCCACCGGCCAATAACTACATGAGCATACTTTTCGGGGTTATTTATCTTCATATCCTCCACTTCTTTCAGGAACTCAGGGGAAAGATTCTCCAAGTTATCCAGATAGGTAGTATGAATGTGAAGCACATTCGGATGCGTGGAGATTTGTACCTGCACGCCGTCAATATCTACCTGCTTGTGGGTATTCTCGATGTACTTTTTGTAAATGAAGTGATTGGAATCACAAGGATTCATTATGATGATAATCCGGTTCTGAATCCCTTTCTTACGGATGGAGAGCATTATTTTATCGAACTCTTCTTCATTTGTCCACTCTTCCGCTTCATCGCAGACGAAAGTAGTGATACCTTGAATTGATTTCAGTTTCGCAGTCTGATTGCCTGAAGAAGTCTTGATACCCCGAAACATGATACGGCTCTTAGTCATTTTGTTGACTATATCCGTCTTAGTGGTCTTGAAGTATTTAGTAGTTCCGTCAAGCTCTATCTTCTCCATCATTTCGGGGATGATAGACATACCGGCAGAAACCATCGTGTAGCGGGTGTAGAGAATCTGATGAACTATCTTTTCAGCTTCAGTGAGTTCAAAAGTTAGACGTTCAATGAAGGTGGAAGCGTTGAAAGATTTGCCGGAGCCACGACCACCAGTGATAAGGATTATGAATTTCTCATTATCGGTGTACAGAGGATGATAAATTTCTTGAGGTACTATCATTTCAGCTTATCTTTAACCCAAGAATCAATAGTTATACCGTGGTCAATATCTGTCGGGATGTCGGCATCTTCATCTTGTTTACGTTCAACCTTTCTCCAATCTTCATCATAGTGGTAGAGCCAAGTCATTTGAGCACTTATATTAGGAGCCAGCTCACCCTCTACGATTTGCACCTCTTCTTCGCCTGTCAGATTGCCATCTTTATCCCGTAACTTTCGAACTGTGGTGTTCTTCGTTTTCACACCACCGAGAGCCATAGCAAGGAACTTGGCGCGCACAAGAGAGTTAATTGCACAACGCGCGCGTGAGAGGACATCACTTAATTCACTGTATGCACTTTTCTTTTCGCTAAACTTTTGCGGTGACAATCCAATAGCGTGGGCAATTTCCTTGTCAGTGAATCCCTTTTTGGCATACGATTCTACGAGAGAAAGAAAGTCCTTGCTTGTATAATCAAACTTGGGCTTTCTTCCTCCACGACCTTTTGTATTTTGAGATTCACTCTTTGACATAATATTATCCGTTTGCGTTAGCAAGTCTTACTGTTGCTCCTATTTTTTTCCTATTGATAAAGAGAGACAATGCTGCTTGTGAAATTTTCAAATTACGTGAAAGATTCCGTTCTGCATTTTTAGCAGCTCTCATAATTCTATCTCGATTATTTTGCCCGTAAGTTCTTGTAAGTCGATTAGCGGTTCTTACAATATCCATATAGCTCCTTTGTCTTCTTCTGACTCAACTGTCCTCCTAAATTTTAAGATGTTAATCAATTCTTTCAATTTGTTCATCAAATACTTCTCCCTTTATGAACTTCATATCGGGGTCATATCCGAACCGTTCACAGAAAGCGGCTTTAGCTTCATAGGTGTCAAAGGACAACATCACATAGGCATCCATATCTTCGGCTGTCTTCTGTGCGTTCTCCTTTACTTGTTGCTTGACCTCCTCCATATGGGCAACCTTCTCGGCGCGTTCTAACTGCCTGGCAGCTTTATCAGCTTCTTTCTGCTCGGTTACTGGTGCCATCATATCAGACAGAGCGTCTGCGATAGAGCTTTCTTCTTCGGTCTGTAACAGGTAATCGACACCTATCATGTTCAAATCGGCATCCGTTAAACCGGCGTCTTTCCAATCAATATCGGGAACAATTCGGGCAAGAGCATCAAAATCCCAGGTACCTTGTGCGTTTGGGTTATTCATTAGAATATTTAGTTCCTTCTCCTGCTTTTCTTCCACGTCAATTACGTCGACTCGAATGCGGTAGTCGTTATCGGGAAACTTTTGCAATTCATCCATGACAGACAAACGCTGATGCCCGCTGACTACGGTCAACCCGGTTCGCTTGTTCACGACAATTCCACCGACTAATCCGAATTTCTTGATGCCACGCTTCAATGTCTTGCGTGATTCTTCGGACAACTTTCGAGGATTATAAGATGCCAAGTGAATGGCGGAGCGGTTAAGTTCTACCGATTCAGATTTTATATACTTTGATAGTTCCATATTAGCCATTGCTTAAACCAAGTCCTCTACTCCGTCCCTGACGTGCCGCTCTCGAATACTGCTGATAGACATTACCATTTCGAGCGTAATTCAAACGGCTTAAATTACGATACATGGTACCACCGATACTATTAATCCTCGCTTGCCTTGTAGGATTTTCCTCTGCCGCACGACTCAAACGATTAGTTTGTACTCCAATATCAGCAGCACTTTTCATTCTACCTCTTCTTCTGTTTCTAACTCAGCTGGTCTCCTATTAATTTTGTTTATTATGATACTCCCAAAGCACTCTTTCAGCCATAGGGAAAACTTTGTAAATTCTCTGTAAGTCCTGCGGGTAATTCTTCTCCATCCAAAGCATACAGTCAAGATTGAAACCGATACCCGAACTGGCTTTCAATGAATATCTAACTGGTTCGGGTAAGTTGTGCTGCTTCATGTAAGCAAGGATATCCTTTTGTGTCCAATCAGCCAAAGGATAAACTATACCGTTATTCTCGTAACCGTTTACCTCATACCCTTTCAGCATAAGCCTGCGGTTCATACCATCAGCCTTTTTCATGCCTAAGAACGTGTAATAAACTCTGTGAGTAAGCTGCATAGCCTTTACCACATCAGCCAGCTTCAACAGTTTCACTTTCGGATTAGGCACACAATACATACCACCACGGAGGATGTAAGTGAGGTTCCAATGTGGTACTTGCACAAACTCTATCTTCGGATATTTGGCTTTAGTCCAGTTTATCCAGCGGTTTATGTGCTCCAAGTCTTTGACGAAGTACATGAACACGCAAACAATACGATCAAACTTTGGATAGATTAAATCAAGTAAGACAAGCGAATCTTTACCCAAGGATAAAAACAGTAAAGCCTCATTCGATTTTACCCGAATGAGGTCCATATACCGGTTCGCTTGCTCTACTTTATTCATAGCTAACCACCTGATAATCCGAATGAAATACGGAGGTCACTGTAACGCTGTCTACGTGAACCTAACTGGGTGGCACTTGCCGTACCCCTACGATTAGCAACTAATCTACCGCCAGCACCTGCACCATTCATATTTCTGCGCGGTCCGGCTACTCTGTTTACTCTTTTTGCGACTCAGCAATAATTTTTAAATTAAACAATCAATCTATATGTTTCTCTAATACCTCGCCTAATGTGTAATCCATTTGGGCTGCGAGATATTCTTCACCCTGATAGGGGTAAACAATATCATTACCGTCTTCATCGGTGAGAATGACCGCTTCTGCGTTCTTCACTTCAACAATAATATAAGGGCGTTTACCACTATAGGCACCCGTAAGAAGTTTAATCGCATCGTACTTAATCGGTTTCAACTCAACTTCACCCTCTTCAGGTAATTCTTCATCTACCTTGTACTCTTTGCCACCACATAAATAAGTGATATACTTCTTTGCGTTAGTCGGCCTAATTTCACGGTATTCGTGCGTTTTAGTACCAGATAAGATTTCATCGAAATATTTCTGTTTGATACTTAATGTAAGAATGTTCATAATCGTGTCTTTTTAAAATTAATATTCATTGTTGCGGGTGCAGGCTCCGCCCCTGCGATTTCCACCAAGTCAAAGTGGCGAGATGACTAGACTTCTCTAACCCGCGATAGTACCCCAAAGATACTACCACAACCAAAGATAACGAAATATCTTCAAATTCTATCTGTGACAATCAGTTTTAAGTCACAGAATCTTTTTCAACCAGGCATCTCTTTTCTCTCTGCACGCCTCTAAAGTTGATGCACAACAGCTAAACAATTCACCACTTTCAATACGATAGTCATACTGATACATTTTAACTCTCTTACCTCTCAACTTAGTGTTGTAAGTAGTGTAGTTCTCTTTACCGGACTGGCATACGCTGCAACCGTTTACATTTATTGAGTTCATAAGCCTTGCTCTTTTAATTGCTTCTCGATATGCTTTATTGTGGATAGTAATTGTTTTGCTTCTTTCGATTTGGGTACATACCAATATTTCAGTGGATATTCACCCGGATTTGTAATATCCCAAGTCGCTTTCTGATAATATTGCTTTTCTAATGCAGGCAAGATAAACTTCGCATCGAAAGCTGTCATTTCAAGCACTATTTTGGCGTTGTTAGGTATTTTAGTTGAGTTCATAAGCTAATATTTAAGTAAATTCTACATCGCTAAGATTCAATAGACCTTCATTTGTAAACTCATACCCTATGTATGTAACAGAATTGCCGTTTACAATGTAATACTCTGTCAGATTATCATCATCGCTGTGTGCGAAAATCAAGTCATTTGTTACACTACCTTCTCTCTTTAAGCCTATGTAATAGTTGTTATTATAGCAACTGATTTCAGGGATATGTTTAAATGTACCTGTATCTATACCGTCATAGACACCGTACCTCTTCTTGAAATGTTCATCCATAATCAATCATATTGTGCAGGGTCTTCACCCTACCAATTCAACTTGTGCTATGTTTGATCTCTTGCCTCTCATTGCATTCAGTTCTGCTGCCATCTTATTTGCTGCTTCTTCTGTTACCTCTAAAGATGCCATGCTCTTATCATAACCATCTATTACCAGATAATAACCTCTTGACTTCTTTACGTAAAACTCATTTAATTTATGCTTTTTCATATAACTCGTTACTTTCATAATCGTGTGTATTTAAGCGTTAATACCAATTGCTTTTCTCATAAAGTCACTTGCTTGCTCTACTGACATATTCAGCTTCTTTTGAATCAGGATAAACATACAGCTTACTTGTTCTTCTGTATCTAAGTTACCTTGTACAAACTCTGACATGATGAACTTTTCTATTGTTCTTTGCTTAATCACTGATGCTGCCATAATCGTATATTTTTTAATTGTTATTCAAACTTATGCTTCTCTATACCCCCTTGCATTCAACCAAGCTATTGCACCTTTGAGAGTTTTGAATCTTTTGCTACTTTCTACTGCCGTACAGGCTGAATAATTCTTTTCGTCATGAATGAACAATGCACCTTCATTCTCACCTTTTTTATAACTAATGATATTCATATCTTCTATTATTTAATTGTTATTACTTCGTTTTTGATGATGCAAAGATAGTATCATTTATAATACAAAATACTATTCGTGCGTTAATTAATCATAATTTATAGTATTATTTATAATACATACTAATAAATAAGTATTTTTGCATCATGGAAGCAAAAGGAGTAATACACTTAGAAATTAAGGCTACCGGATTGCATAGATATTTCGGTTCGCCATCGGCTATGTATGACAACTACACAAGCCAAGAATTGGGAATAGCCCGGCAGTCACTGTTGAACTATTGGCAGAAAACGGAAAAGCCTTATGAAAATGCGGCTTGTATCATTAGGAAGGGAGAACTTGAAAGAAAAAAGAAAAAATTAAATTTATAATATTATGAGTACACTTAGTGCAAATACTTTATTTCATTTTACGAGAACTCGTGAAACACTTATTAATATCCTTAAAACAAGATTCTATCCGAGACTGTCATTAGAAGAAAACTTTTTCTTTAGTAAAATGGGGGATAAAATTGCATATCCAATGGTATGTTTTTGCGATATACCTTTATCACAAATAAAGAACCATACTAATTCATATGGAAAGTATGCAATTGGATTAAAAAAGGAATGGGCGCAAAAAAATGGCATATCTCCGATACTATACACTCACAAAGACTCCTTTATAACGAAAAACCTTATGGATAATTTCAAAAATGTAAGCGAAGCAATTGAAAACTATCCTACAGACGTAAAACTATCAAAATTGTGGGAGGATTTATTATATACCTCTTTTTTTATAAAACTCTACAAAGGAACAATTACGGTCGGAACAAGAAAAAAAACAACAATTTTTTATAACGAAAGAGAATGGAGATACATTTTACCTAAAGACATAATTATCAATCTTTTAAATAAAGAATTAGATAATACACATACTGATAAAGCTTTTTTAGAAGAACATCATTTCAACAATAAAAGTTTAGTTGATAAGATAAATAAAATAAATGAATCATATGGAATAACATTTGAGCCAAAAGATATAAATTATATTATTGTTGAGAAAGAAGAGGAAATTCTGCCACTCATAAGCGATTTACTTATTATAAAAGGCAAATATTCTTATGAAGATGTGCAAATTCTCACTACAAGAATAATTTCAATGGAGAGAATAAACGAAGATTTTTAAGAATAAGCCGGAGCACTAAACTCCGGCTTTCAATTGATTAGCCCTTTGAATCTTAACCGATTAATAATCTCGGTATAAAGATAGTCTATATCTGCACGATAATCCTTATAATTGTTATAGTAAAACATGACATCAACGCAAAGGTTAGAAATTCCTGTCGGAGCTTTAAAGCCCAATATACCGGCAAGTATATCACGAATCCCCTTTGCAATCTTACCACCAGCCAATGTACTGGGAGAATAAAGAAACAGAATAATGAAAATGAATTTCTGGCGGAAGCTGGCACCGGCCCTTCTTTCGGGTAATCCGCAATTCCCCACAACCTCACAGTACCATTTGTATATTACAGGAATAATATTAAGATCCGATAAAATAGGTTTGATCAGTTCCTGCTCTCTCTCCGAGAGTCTTGATTTCTGCTCTCTGATAGATTTAAGCTCCGATATTGCTGAAAATTCTCTCACCATAACACGATTATTTTAAAAGTAAATAGTATATTTGCATCATAATCGTGTAAGAGAGGAAGAATCTTGATTGGTCGTGCGGTCTGGTTCTTCCTCTTCTATTTTAAAGACTTATCTCTTTCCTGAATAATCCTGTTTCTTTCATCAATATTCCTCCCCCAGATTGCAGCTGAGTAAAGTGCTATAGAATACAAAAAGAGTTCCTTACTTGACGAAAGGAACTCAACTTTCAAAGCAGACTTTATTGAGTCTGTCAATAAATCATTGTCTATCATAATTATTGAATAAATTTTTATTTCCTGAAAAACATATCTCCACTGATCGCTCGTGCGGTATCATCTCCTGTAAGACGGATGTACCGGAAAAAGTTTTGCTCTGACCGGTGCCCAGTGAGTTTCATAATCTCCAGTGTTTTCATCCGGCCTGTGAGATACATGTTGGTGGCGGCCGATCTTCTGGCGGTGTGACTGCTGATTAACTCCCATTTCTCCCCTGTGACGGTTACAAGTCTACCACCCTGGGTATAAGAATAGGTAACTTCATCTGTTAGACCGACTTCTTTCATTATGATTTTCAAATACTTATTAAAATACTGAATACACAATCCTCCAGGGACAACTCCATTATATTTAGCGAATATCTCCTTAACATAGTCATGCGCCGGCACCTTGACATCTACATTAGTCTTCTTTGTACGCTTGACTATGAAGCCTTTTTGTAGATTGCTTTCTGTCAAAGTAGAGTAATCCGAATACCTCAGAGCGGTCAGGCAACCTATAACAAACAGATCCCTAATTCGCTCTTTAGCCTTTCTTCTATACTGTTTGACGAACTTGTAGTAGTATATCCTCGTTATCTCATTCATTGAAAGGAACACGGCATTTGTTGGCTCCTCTCTTAGATTAATCTCGTCGTAAGTAACATCTACTGCATAGTTATACTGCGATGCCCGGCGAACGAGAGATTGTATTTTCTGAATATATCCTACTATAGTATTATGACGGAGACCTTGGTCCTCTAAATAGATAATGAAATCATCAAGAAACTCAGATGTAACCGAATTGGTAAATATGTCACAGTCAAACTCTTCAGAGAAAGATTCTATGTGCTTTATAATCGCATCATAAACGGCTGCATAGTGTTCAGACTTTCGTCTGCTTCTCTTTTCAAGAACTTCCCGGATGAAATCAACGAAGAAGATTCCTTCAAGTGGTCTCTCCTGCCGGAAGTGATTTATATAGTCCTTCCTCACTTGGCGGGGCTGGACCGGTTGTGATAATTGTAATGCTTTGATCGTATCATTTAAAAGGTTATTAACTAATTACTTCCTTATGGGGCTATTTTTTAATTAAAATCAAGCCCAATATTTTCCGAAACGATTGCATTTAATCATTTCATCTAATTTCAACTGTTTCCTACGGAACTTATTTATTGCCCGTTTATTTGATTGTCTTCTGCTGGAACTGCAATGCTTCTTATCCATTCGACATTGGTAACAATGACATATCCCAATGCCTGTATGTGATTCTTTCATATATTTCTTATTAAGAATTTAACTTTTCATATCTTTCTTGTTTTTAGTAATTCTTTGAAATCCAATTATCAGTATCGCAGTAAAAGCAATATCCGGTTTTAGGATGCTCTGCACCGTCTTTAGCTCCACAAGTTCCACAATAATACTCTTTGTCGTATTCGGGGGAAAGGCCTTTATTCCGTTCTTTGATGACAGCTTTTCTTTCTTCAAGCATCATCATTTTATCGGGATTACGACTCAAATAGAACTTTCTGACTTTATGTATTTGCTTTTCAAATAGATCGTCAGATTCCGCAATCTGTTTGGATGTATATTTGTTCATTTCTAAATTAGAAAAACTCTTCAGAGCCTTTTAAAGCCACCAATACACCATGCGCACCTTCTTTCAAGGCCACACCTACCGGCTTTTCGGCTTTTTCGTACAACCCCCAGAATTGTGGGAGAATAAACAGCCCGTTTTCCGTGTAAATGTAAGGCACTCCGTCCTTGACATTGAGGCTGCCGTAGCAACCTCTGTTTTTTACATTATTCATATTTATTCTGATTTGAATTATTTTAGAATATCATCAATAGATGATAAGACACTTTCTAAGTGCTCGGATTGTTCGAGGTATTTTATCCGAAGATTTTCTTCTCTGTTGGTTGCCTCTCCTCCAGAATGAATATCATCATACTTTTCGTATTTTGACTTCACTTCTTTATATGCTTTCTGAAAGAACGGAAGTAATATCTTACATTCCTCTTTAGTCATACAAACGGTTATTTCGCATGCTGACGAAAGTGATTTTCGTGTATAATCTATATAGCTCATATTTATATTGTTATTAGTTAATCCTCAATGGAATACAATGCCTGCATACACTCGAAAGGGAAAGATGAATTTAAAGCGTCATATACTTCTTCCGGTATATCGTCTTCACTTTCAAAATTACCTTCGATACTTTCAGAACCAAATGCTGTTGCAACATGCTTCTCTTTATACTCCTTACCATTAATAGTTACGGCTGTTTCCCACCCGTCAGAAGTTACTTCGATTATTATCTTATTCATTACTATTTAGTTTTGAGGGTTATCGTTGATTCAATATTAATTCCAATTCATCGGGGAGTACATAATCGTAGCCTTTAGGATTTTGTTTATGTGTCACATAAACGTCCCCACGCTGCAAATAGTGAATCCCTCGCCAATTATTTCTTTCTTCTATTACAGCAATGATATATCTTTCTAAATAATCGTCATTGACTTTGTAAGTAAACCCACATACAACACCCTTATATTTTGTAGTTTCAATCTCCATTCCTCCATACTTTTGATACAGAGACTCCATTTTATCATAACTGCTATTATTGCTCATATCTATTTGGTTATTAGTCAATCAGTTCAATATCATATTCTCTTTCTTGGAAAGGATGTGTGAGCTTGGCAAGCTCAATAGCTCTACGAGCATTCTTTACGCAACTAAATTTTCGGGCTTTAGTTATATCGTGCGTTCTTGGAGGATCACCCTCCCAGCCTTGCCCTAAATAGCAAGGTTGAGAAGATTTTATTGTTACTACTATCTTATTCATTTTTATACTGTTTTGAGCCATACGGCAGACTTTTAACCGCCGTATGGCAGTGTTATCACTCTTCTTCGAATTCATCTTTATCGTCCTTTTCTTCGCCGACATCTTGAAGACGGGAATCTATTTCACTTGACAATTCTTTGAGTAGATTTCGTTGTTCTCTGTTTGAAAGTTCGCTAAGGGACTCGTCTATAAAATCTAAAATTCCGTATTTCATAAAATTCTACGCTTACCTATACAGCATTAGGTTCAAATTTTATTTGTTATATTTTAATCACCAATAATCTGACGAATGCTGTATTTCTGCTTTCCTTTGAAATCTGAGAAATCAACTAAGGACTGTTTATGATAAAGAGCAAGGGCTACTTTCCGAAATCTTTCATAATTATTCCGATCAATAGGTTGGAGACCCCATTTCTTCATATCTTCAATTAATTCCTTACGAGTATGGGCAAAGTGTCCGTGGCAGCTGTCTCTACCAAAATCATGGTCAATAGTATGGACATGGTATTGATCACTTTTAGACAGAAAGATTCTCAACCTTTCCAGTCGAGTAAAACTCAATCTCTCAATCCCCTGCCTGGATGTTTCTTTTTCTTCCAGCCAGGCAATAATCTCAAGGTCGTAAAAACCTTGAGAATAATTTCTTTTGTAGAAATAATGTATTTTCATGTTTAAACTATTAAGAATTTAACTTTTCATATCTAAATCCGAAACACCATTTCATCATTCTCCGTTGCAGCCAATTCATTGGCTTAAAAACGGGTATAATTGATTTGGTATATTCATGTACTAATTGAGCTACAGCCTTTGATTGCTCAAAGTGGATGTGTAATTTTTCGTTCATTTCTGATCAGTTTTGATGGTTATTTATTCTCAAAAACATGCGCAAACACACACTTTTCATCAGACAGCTCCAAACCGAGTTGAGACGGATACCGTTTGATATAATTATAAAACTCAAACATCTTCTTGTCATCATCACCGCAACGGTCTACCAATAGCCGGATGAAGGCAAGAAGACAATCCGAGTCATTTCCAAAATTTTCCTGTGTGGATAATTGCGTTTTGTCAACGTCCTGTTTTAGCCTTCGGATGGCGGAAATCGCAGTGTTGAAGTTGCGTTTTGCATCATGACGCAATTCATAGCCTTGTTTTCCCATTTCACTTCTCAAATCGTAGAGAAGCGTTTCTACGACATCGGTCAACACATAGATTAAGTTGAGAGTCGTATTAAGATTTGTTGTTCCTACTAACATGATTTATTTATTTCTTAAGCTTATAAAGCCTCGTTTAACCAACTCTATCAGATCCGACATATTTTCTTCACTTATTTCTGCCTGAGTCTCACCATTTACAGACATATAGTGAGGAATGCCAAATCGATCACGGATTCTCTTACGGATAACAGGAGTAGACTTATTCTCCCAGTAGATAGTTACTTTCATTTTCGTAAGCTTTCTCCCTTAAACTTTACCCTCGTAGTAATGGCTACCAACCTGTCCATGGTACGTTCTCCATATTTTTGAGAAATTTCGTCAAGTGATAGATTGGTAGTCAGCATAAGAAGCTTCCCCCTCTTTTCTGCTTCATCAACAATTTCACAGAAAGCAAGTCTTTTTTCTCCAAATTTCACGCTTAAATTTTCTGTACCGATATCATCAATGTAAATGATATGTTTTGCCTTCACAGCGTCTATATCTGCGTTCATTTGTTGTGCATCATAACATGCTACTATCTTTCTGCAATAGTGGTTAAGCAACAGAGGAATGATTTTCCAACAGATAAGTGACTTTCCACGTCCACAATTACCATGACATAAAAGTCCACGCCCATTATTTCCGGAAAGCCATGCAGCTATTTCTTCGTACTCCGGCAACCATTCAGCATTTCTCGTGAAATAATTCAGTCCCCTCAAAAGTACATCCTTTGAATCTGGTATAGCTATGTCCACAAGATTGGGCATAGGATTAAACCCAGTTCCTTTGAGACTATCAATTGTTTTTTTGAAGTCTATTTGTTCCATCTTTCCTCCCATTTCCTTTCTCGTGGTGAATCATATTTATTCGGAGTATTATCATTGAGAACTACTCCAATATCAATGACCGATTTAGAAGACATTTTTTCGCGGTTTGCCCATGTTGCCAGCCTTTTAGAAAGCTCCCAAGTTTTCTCAAGTTCATAACGCATCTTAGTTTCTGATTTATTCAGCTCTGACCAATAATCGAAGAAAGCCCTTATCATGTCTTTCGGGTATTTACCAACATAGGGAACTAAGGACTGATAGAAAGAATCTTTTCGAGTGAGAGTAGCGGCTTTAGCCGCGTCCCTGTCTTTGGGTTTCTTTTTCTCTACGATAGTAGAGTTTTCTTTATTTTCTTCTAATTCTTTCTCTTTATTATCTTTATTTATTTTGTTTCCCTGCTGTTTCCAAGGTGTTTCCTCACTGTTTCCCTGCTGTTTCTTTTGCGTTTCCAGCTCTTGTAATACGAAGTTGTATTTATCGTAATTACAGATAGTTACAACGGTCTGTCCTGTTTCCTTTGGTGTTTCTTTTATAATCATATTGTCCTGTATCAGTAAGTCGAGGAAAGAATTTACTTTCTTGGTTGACCACTGCCAACGACCAGCTAAAAACCGCAATGAAACAAGTATCTGCCCGCGCTTAACTTCTATGAACCTATTACCAATAAGTTGCTTCGTGTCTTCAAATCGTGCGCTACGAACTAAATCAAGCCATGCTTCAAACCTCGAAAATACGCGCTCTTCGCACCAAAATGGGTGCTCAAATAGCCGTCTGCTAATAGGTATGTAATATTTCATAAATCAAAACCTCACATTAGTTAATTGTCTTCCCTTAGAGAATACAGCCCATTTCCCATTGCCGCTATCAAATAACCGCAAATCCGACACCTCTCCGAAACGTTTGATGTTACCACATAAATCAACAATCCACCCACACTCTTTCTGAGGATGTGGACGAATAGCCCGACCAACTATCTGATACCACATAGCAAGTGACATCGTAGGACGGGCCATAACAACCGTATCAAGCTCGGGATAATCAAAACCAGTAGTCAGAACTCCGACATTGGCAACGACCGGGATTTCACCAGATTTGAACGCAGCAAGGATTCTTTCACGAGTAGATTTGGGAGTATCACCCGAAACAATAGCGCATCCGGGAATGGACCACGTAAGCTGTTCGGCTTCTTTCAAGAACCGGGTAAATACCAGTATTCCCTTTCGTTTACCTCCAGCTTTTGGATTCATCAGCCTTTGGACGATATGGACGAGATAACTGTAAAAGTCGATTCGTTCATATTCCTTTTGGATTGATTTATCCGTATAGTCGGCACCAGTAGTGTTCACCCGTAAGTTGAGTTCATTCCATCCCGAAGGATTCATCGGATAGTAATTCAACTTTGCCAAATATCCCATATCTAAGAGAGTTGATACCTGTACATGGTAAATGACCTCTGAAAAGACATGAGGCTTTGTCCGGGTGATGAATTTCAGCATGGAGCCGAAGTCACGTGAGGAAGACAATCTATAAGGAGTTGCCGTCAAGCCAAGAACCTTGCACTTCACTGCATCAAAAAAATCCTTGTACATTCCCTCTTTGGGGTTAACAAGGTGGCATTCGTCCACGATGATGTTCTTGAAGTGGATGAACAGTTCGGGATGATTCTTTACCGATCCGATTGTTGCGAATGTTATCCGGCTTATTTCCTTTGAGTTGAAAGAAGCCGAATAAATGCTGCAATCAAGAATACCGTATGAGCAGAGCTTTTTAAAGTTTTGCTCGAGTATTTCCTTACTTGGCTGGAACACTAAAGTGTGACCGTCAAGCCTTGCGGCTATATCCGCTATGATAAGCGATTTGCCGCTTCCTGTGGGCAAGACCATGATGGCGTTTGTTTTCTTCGCTTTGTTGTTGAAGAAATAAACGGCTGCATCAGAGGCTTTCTGTTGGTAATCACGTAGTTTGTACATGGTCAGATAGTTCTATATGTATTTCACCATTTTCTTCAAATAAGACATCACAAACGATACATACATCGTCAAGAGAAAAATCTTCTTGAAGCAATTCCTTATCGCATGAAAGCAAGTCATTACCCTCTAATTTAGAACTTTTCCCATATAACCATTTTTTATATCTTACATAAAGATTGAATTCATGAATTATATTGTAAAAGCGTTCTTTAGTTTCATCGCTCAGATAAAAAGTATCTCCAACTCTCGGCAAACATTGCAACATAACATCTTTACTAACATTGTCGTCCATATAAAAACTATCACTATTAATATGGATAGTAACCTTTATCATATTCCTTTCTCCTTTCGTAATTTCTTATTAAGTGCTTTGTAATACTTGATTAGCTGCTCATACTCAAAGTCGGACATTTTGGAAGTGCCGGCAGCTTTCACCTTTAGCAGGTCAAATTTCTGTTGCCCGATTTTAGCTATCAGATTCATCCGATAGCCTTCCAAATGGTCAGCTTTAAACCTATTACAGTGACGGCACTCAGCATGGCAGTTATTTTCATCGAAACGTGTAGCCAAATGCGTGCGACTGAAATAGTGGCCGCAATCAGCTTGTTCAAACGGTTTTATCTGACCGCATGAGATACAGTGAAAATAACCGTTCGGCATACAATCACGAAGCCGGATGAAAAGAGAAAACTCCTTGTCGAGCTTAGCTTTCAAATCCGGCTTCTTCTTTACTGTTACCCCTGCTTTATCAAACAGAGGTAAAGGCTTGTCTTTTTTCTTAGCCTTAGTTCGTTTTATGTAGTATGGCATTCTACTATTGGTTTACACAATTCAACAACTCGCTTACAATCCTCCACATCAAACATTCCGATATGGCAAAGCTCACGTGGTATGCCCAGTTGATTGGATAGCCACAGGTAGGCTTTGTTTCTATTTGAAGTGTTGGGGATATGTTTCTTCCAAATTTTATTGATAAGATTGGTCTTAGCTATTTGGTCAAAGTAGAAGTGGGCTTCCTTCTTGGCTTCTCTTAGCTCAGCATTTGCCAAACGTCCTAATGCTTGGTCTGTACCTTTATGCACACCTACATAAGCCCTGCAATCATGACACAGATAAATCATACCGTAGGAACGTCCGTAGATTATGGAGCTATCCACGTATTCAGTAGGCTTACCGCAATAAGGGCAAATCTTTCCAGTTAATATTTCATTCATAATTTTTTAATTAAAAGCCCCGAAGCATATTCTCCGGGGCACAACCATTATTTATTAACCCATGCCATTGATGTGTGGCTCACATTATTCCATCGGGAACACTATCTGTATGCGCATTACAGAAATATCCATTTGCAACTGAATACTTTCATGTTCCCTTTCCAACACAAGTTTGTGGACGGGACCGGTAACGATCCGGCATACACACTTCCGGCTGTGCGCAGTGCATTCCATACGCCCGCCCATGTTTGCCTGCTATATCTTCACAGACCTTGCAGGCAGGTTAACAAAGTTATTCCATATAAGCCATTGAGAACTCTTTCGGAATAAACCGCCCGACTGGGATAGGTTTAGCAGATTCAATAGCCGTGTGAATTTCTCTCTTTCTGAACTCATGTCCCTTTTCTTTGGCTTGTTTCTCACATTCTTCCTCTTTGTTTTTGAGATAGTGGGTAATAAGCATCATCGCTCTATCAACATTGAAGGTATTCACGACAAAGGTTTGGACTCTTTCGTCTTCGTTATCTCCTTCCGTAAAGGTGATTTTCGTCTCAATCTGATAGAATTTCTTTTCATTCGGTTTAGATTCTTCGTCACGATCTTCAGTCTCATCGTCCATCTTATCAACGTATTCTGCCATAGTGATTTCATTTTTAAGATAGGCAAGCGAAGCATCGTCAACCTTGCGTTCTTTCAAGTTGTCAGTAAGAATCACGCAGGAATCGAACTCCTTTATCATTGTCGGGGTGAATCCGAACTGGTAATTGAGTTCAATGTAGTCTTTCAATATGATGCAAGCGTTCTGTATTCCGGTGGCATATAGCAAGAACTTATGTTTCTTGTCACCTATTTGCGCTTGAGCGATGTACGGATACAGATAATTGTTCTCATTCTCGAACGCCAAGCGGTTCTGGTTACTGACTTCCACTTCCTTGATACCGTCTGCTTCCATACTGAAACGAATTTTCGCCAAAGTGTCTTGGTCTATCAGCGTACCACGGTCGAAAAGAATTTCATTCCGTTCGATGATTACTGTTTCACCGGTATCTTCATCAATGAAAGATTCCTCCCATGTTTTGAGGACACGTTTTGCAAGGTACATGTTAAGCATCTTTTTCGGGTCAGATGTCACATACCGGATTTCTGTTTTTCTTGTTTCTATCATAACTAAATAAATTCTTGATTTCTTTGTATTTCCTGCTGGGCGTAAATCAGCATTTGATGTTCATTGGCGGCCGGTAAATAGATACCTGCTACTGATGCACTCCAATTGCGAAAGCGGTCAATGCTCAAAGTCATTTCACCCGTTGTCAGTTCAGCAGAACTACGCAAGTAAGTTACTTCTTTGCCTTTCTTGTTAACCGCCTTTCTCTCAAACAAATCACGGTTGCAAGTCCTCTTATAAAAGTCAATTTTTGCTTCATCGAGGCTGCAACCGTACTCACTGCCGAAATACCCTAAAAGAAGATGCAAGTAACTGTTTTGTGCCAGCGTGCGGTTGGGTAACTTCTTTTTTACTTCCACCACAGCACGCTCACTAAACAGCTTGTTTACATACTCTTTGAACTTGGGTATTTGATATTCATTCTTCAAGTCGAACAGCATACGCTAAAAAGGCAAATCGTCCTTTACATTGCCATTAGCATCAATCGGAGGCGGAAAGTTCTGCGGCTGTTGCTGATAAGTCGGCTGCGGTGTAGGTTGTTGAATTGGTTGCTGTGCCAGTGTAGCTTGTGGGGATTGCGACACACCGCCACGCGCATCTATTTTATAACACCGGATGGACACCATGCGTTTAAGTTCCCCATCCTGATTCGTCCATGAACGCCCCTGTAAGACAAATGATACAGTAACAACATCACCCTGATTAAAGCGATCAAGTTCTGCACATTTATCACCCGAAAACTCTAAGGGAATAACATTTTCATATTCGCTACGCTCACCCGTATAAGGGTCATAAGTGGTAGCATCTAAAATAAATTCCCGTTTAGTAAATGGGGAACCACCACTTTTAGATGGAATTTGGACGATCTGACCGATTTCGATTATCCGTCCGGTTATCTGATTTGCCATTAATTTTCTCCTCCAAATATCTTTTTATCGGTGATTAATTCTCTGTTTTCTTCCAAGAACCGGATAAATTCCTCACAATGATTAGTGAGAATAGGTATATCACGTTCCGGGTTGAAAACGTATGTCTCAGTATAGGTGTCCACCATATAACCGCCTTTGTTGAACTCTACGATATTGTATTCAAACGTCCGCACATCCGAACCGTTCTGCATAAGAGCGTATGGATAAACCAGATGTTGGTGATGGTCTTTGAACTTTCCTACAGTATAACTGCCAGTTGTCTTGATGTCATGAACACTGGTCGGCATCAATTCGTCTATCAGACCGTATACCAATACGTCACCGAAAGCAGTATGCAGGATTGCTTCTACCCTCTGTTGGGTCAATGCGCCTTTAAAGTAATCGGCAAACTCACGGCAAAGAGAAATAGGGAAAACAAATGTACGGTTGTTATAAACAACTGTATAACAAGTGTTTTCTGTATTCCTTTCTACATACATCTCGTTTGGCTTGCGATTTTCGATTAGAGCATCTACCAATTCATTAAAGGCTGTGCCCTTATCAGCAGCTTCACTATCAAAAGGCTTGCGATTGATACGGTCTATTAGTTCGTGAAACTGTTGTTCGTGAAATTCTTCGGGAGTGTGGGGTGGATTTTCTGACCACCCCCAATACTTATCCCAAATCACATCACTATTCAGATATCCCCAAAAGGCATCAAGAATCGTGGCGTAAAAACGATATTTAGGCTGCATCTGAATAAGTTTTTGTTTCTTTATCAAATACTAACCCCAAAGAGTTCACTTTGGCGGCAAACAAACTTCTCGCTTTCATCAAAGAACTACCAACGTGTTCAAATTCATTAATGTGAGAAGCAAATTCATTAGCAGAATTGGCATCGGTGATAAATTCAATACTCTCTTTGATTTCTTCTATCACCTTATCGTATTTCTCTTGTGCTTCTTTCTTGGCGGCAAGCATACCCAAATACGAATTGATTATTCTGGTAGTGATAAAGTCGTTTTTGGCAGTCGGATTGCCATTCTTGTCAAGGATGGTAGGAACCTCCATCACTGAAGGAAGATTGCAAGTGTTCTTACCGTCATTTCTTGAAGTAGGATCAAAAGTTATAGTGCGTCTCTGTATGCCTCTCTCGCTCTTCATTTCGAGATAACCGAGCAAATCCAGTTCAGTAACGATGGAGTTGTAGGACTTCTCACGCAAAGCAGGAATAAATACTGTATCGTCACCCTCTTTTCTCGTATCACGGTGAGCGACAAAAATAATATGCTTATTCAGACTTGAGAGTGTTCTTGCCATCCATGAAAACTCAGCATTAATACCACTCCAATCCCTGATAGACGGTTGCCGGCTGCCACATTTATAAGTAATAATGAAATCCATCATCTTCCCAATGGTATCTACTACCATTGTCTGATAATCCGATAAATCTTCTTGCAAAACCTGTTGAACATCATTCCATGAAGTGACCTGTACAGTATCTATGTTTTCCAGATGCGCCATATTCATGCGTTTAACACCATTATCAAAGTCTAATAACAAAGGCTTCGGAGCACTCAACGCTACTGTACTCTTTCCCATACCTGCTTGACCGTAAATCATCATCTTTACGGTGGTGGGGATTACTAATTCATTCGATTTCTTAATTAAGGACATAATCATAAAATTTAAAGGGTTATTTACTAATTTCTTTCATTTCAGCTTTCGCCAGTGGAGACAACGTTTTCATATAATTACACTTGAAAGCTGCCGCATCCAGTTCAACTACATTGTATCGAACACCTGAGCGAACCTTTCCATCGGCATCCTTGTACCTCTTTACAATGCCTTCTTTGACCCATTTTGCAACATTCCCCTTTCCATAAGAAATGTGAGCTTGATTTTGGGTTATAAATTTGGGCTCTTTGAACGAATCAATGCGTTCTTCCTTTCTACCTAATCCCTTAGCGTAGTCCACCAGTTTAAATAAAACTTCCTCCGGCATCTGTATTATCATAAGACCTCCTTATTCTTTCTGTTCGTTCCACTCTCGTTCTTCTTCCTTTTCTCATATCGCCTTGTTCGTGATAAAGCGAAAAAGAAAACACACATAATAGACAGCAGGCAACCACCGTACGGCTAATGGGTGAAAAGTTCATCGTTAAACTTATACCCGATATTCTCTCAAACACAAGCGTTGCAAGCTCTCTCCCGTTCCTTAATTGAAGAACCTCAAATGCTTTTTGTAGTTGGTTGTTTATCGTGCTAACCGCCCGGCATTTGAGATCAGCAATTTCTTTCTTTTCATACCCTTGTGCGTACATCCGTGCTGTAATCTCGCATTCGGGTGTTAGTTCAGTTAATACTCTTTCCATAATCGTGTAAATTAGACCACTACTTAGTCATGTTATTGACGATATACATAGAATTGGTGTACTTATTCTTCGAAATGGTATATACATTCTTACCACCCGGAGCTACAACACCTTTTTCTCTCAATTCCTTGTTTATCTCATGGGCCTCTTGCCTGTAGCCAGTTACCTCAACTTCTGATAGCGGGATAATCTTCTGTTTTCCCGGCTTTACTTTTAAAATCGTTTCTCTGATTGTTGCCATAAAACTTATTGTTTAATTAATGATTTGTGGATGGTAGAGGAGTCGAACCTCTCTCAATCATGCCAATTGGTTGCGCAACACGAAGCTCTAACCGATAAGCTAACCATCCGGAATAAGAAAGGTGTACTATTCTCACGAACGGCACACCCAGTACAAACACAAAATAAAACACGACAAACAAAACATCTAAACGTCTGCCTGTACGGTATTTCCTTGCTATCGGCCGGATAGTAGGTCGCTAAGCATACAGAGTTCAAGCTCAAAGACTACCAGCCCTCAGACGTTTAATTTGTTCTTAATTCCCTGAATGCAAGTATCACAAACGAAACGCATCCAATAAAAATGATACTCATTATTGTAATAGAGAATGTTTTCATAGGACTGTAAGTAGTAATAGCCCCGTATAGCATACCAATAGCACATATTGTCACCAGTATAGCTAAGATAAATTGAATTAGTTTCATAATTATGTATATTAGTTAGTGCCTGTACCCCCATTGAAGAAAAGCTGTTATGCTTGGTAGAACTCATATTTCAAGTTCAGTACAGGCTATATGGTCGAAAACAGTACGGACGCCCAACCCGTTTTCTTACTGCTCTGGGACGATTCTTTGCGGTGTTTTCTATTAATTGTTATACATTGTACAGCTCGCAAGCTCCAACTTGCTTATGTACGTTCGTTATCTTTGGTCAACCTTGTACAGCTTATAGTATTACACCGTAAAGGTTTTCACAATCTTGTCAAAGAGCTTAATCAATAGCGCCCTACCCGATTCTCGCTATCGGTTGCCGTTCAATCCGTCAGTAGGGCTGTCGTGCGTTGCATAACCGTGTATTATGCGTATCGGCTCAAACCTTGAACCTCACAAAGAGCATCGTAATCCATACCGTTATCTTCACCTGAGTCAGAACCTAAAAGAATAGTTTCATAAGTTTCAATCTCTTCTTTTATCACCTCGATAATATCAGCCTTACAATCTACGTTGTAAACTCTACAAGCAGTTTCTTCGTCCATGCCCTCAACTGCTACCAAGTCCCTGCGAAGAGCATTTAAACCTTGTTCTAATTCATAAGTAGTCATAATTTTAAGTATTAAGCAATTGATAATAAATTAGCTTTTTTATAGCACCTGAACTCGCCACGCTCTGTATCATAGTAAGTCTGGACGGTATCATTCTTCGCTCTCTTGTCATTGCCTGTTATGGCGGGCATCAACTTTTCATTGAGTGTACCATACGCCTCTCTTACAGAACCGTCTACTTTTTTGAAATAAAACTTGACGATCTTCTTTTTCATCTCAGCTTTCAATTTCATGTTTACCCAAGCAGACTTTAGAGCTTCAGACATTGAAAAGCCATTCTTTCTTACGAACTGCCAAGCCAATGACATTACTTCGTGTAAAAATTCTCTTGTTTTCATAATCGTGCGTTTTTAATATGTTTATACTATTGCTTATAAGAAGCAAAATTCGTTTCTTTGCAAAAGTGATTAGGTTATCACTGTTTGATGATGCAAATATACTACAATATTGCAGTATTACAATAAATACAATGCAATATTGCATGTTTTTAATTTTTATTAATACTTTAATATTGCAGTACATGACTACAGAAGAGTTATTCAGCAAAGCAGAAGAAGTTATTAAGTTACTTAGAGAAAGCAAGTTATCCAACTATGTGATATCAAAGCAGACCCATATATCACAAAGTACATTGGGTAATTACAAAAATGGGAAAACCAAACCAACACCTGCAAATACTGAAATACTACTGCAATTTTTCAGTAGTGAGAATGCATTAGCAATTGAGAATGAAGCGATACCATTAAACCAAAATTATATAATAAACGTACCTCTCGTAAACCAATACGCACAAGCCGGATATATATGCGGCTTCCAAGATGCTGCATACATAGCTACACTACCTACTATACCATTCATTATTGACCATGAAGCAAAAGGAAACTATGTAGCCTTTGAGGTCAGAGGAGACAGTATGAATGATGGAACAGAAGAAAGCTATCTTGAAGGAGATAGGCTTCTTTGTAGAGAAATAGCTCCCTATCTATGGGCAGAGTCTAAATTGCATATTCGGAAATGGGATTTCGTTATTGTACATGAAGGCGGAATTTTGGTAAAACGAATAATAGATCATAATGTAGAAAATCATACTATCACAATACACTCTTTGAATGACATGTATCCTGACAGAGTTATTGATTTGGCAGAAGTTAAACAAATCTTCAATGTGATAGAATTGCAAAGGCCAAGAAGGAGGTAGTTTAAAAGTTTAATATACAAACTATTAAAACTAATACTATGAAATTCAACCAATATACATGGAGTCTATACAAGCAATCTTCTGAGGGGCAAAAAGCCATTAAGGAGTTTGAGGAGTCACCCAATAATGATACAATGATGGATTTGGTTTTCAAATATAATCCAAGATTGAAGTTATGGCTTGACAACACTAAAGCAAAGGCATTAATAGCAGACTTCTGCGAATCTATGTGGTGTTATAATATTGTAGAGTTTCCAGATAGAAAAAGACCTACATCTTTAAAAAAATCTAAAGAGAAATATTTAGAGACTATTGATACAGGAGTTTCAGAGGAAGGAAAAATCATAATACCACCTAATGATTACTCTTTTATGTTGAACAATAATGTATGGATTTCTTTTCTCATGTATTATTTTTCTTCTGAGTTTTATTTTCCTAATATTTTCGTTTATCGCTTCTTCGATTTAAACAAGATAGCGGATGTCTTTGAAATAGAACTACCAGTTGTGCCAAAGAAATCAGACTATAATGCCCGATGTATGTATTACTGGCAATTATGTGAGACATTTTATCTGTTTAGAACAGAAAATAATCTTTCCCCTGCCGAATTATGTGCTTTCCTATATAACTTTGCACCCAACTTCATACCCAAAGAAAAAACAGATATACCACAAGCATCGCAAGCATGGTTTATTGGAGGGCTCATTGACCCTGTCGAAATTTTTGATACAACCTTTTGGCAGGCTAATTCTGAAACCAAGAAAGGTGATATTCTAATTCACTACGAAACATCACCAGTTAGCGCAATCACTTGCTTTTGGATCGCTCAAACAGATGGAGTAATAGACCCGTTCTTCCACTACTACAGCAATACTTATATAAGTGGCAAAATAGACATTCCTCATATCACCCTGAAAGAACTACAAGCAGATGAATACTTTTCGAAGCATCCTCTTATTAGAAAGAAATTCCAGGGAGTAAACGGATGGCCAATGAGTAGCGAGGATTATTCAGAACTACTCCGTATGATAAAAGCCAAAGGATTTGATACCGACATTTTACCCAAGTTGTACGCTCCGACCATGCCGGAGAATGTGAATATAAAAGAAGAAAGGGATGTAGAACTACAACTATTAGAACCATTGCTTAACTCTATGGGATGGTATGAAAATAAAGACTTCATTCGCCAATTGCCAATACATGCAGGACGTGGGCACCGGATATTCCCAGATTACGCTTTGCATTATGAAAATAAGCCGGATGAGGAAAAGTCCAAAGTGTTGATTGAAGCCAAACTTTACATGAAGAACAACCAAGAGGTAGAAGAGGCATTTTTGCAAGCTCGCTCATACGCTTGCCTCCTTGAATCGACTGTAATAGTCCTCTGTGATAAACAATGCTTAATCGTTTATGAGAAGAAACAAAGTTTTGACCGGGACAGCTATAAGAAATACTACTGGGGAGAATTAGAGAACCCGGATTTATTTAAAGAATTAAAGAACAAACTAAATAATTAAAGCTATGATTGACTTTTTAACTATCGTACTCCTCGTATTTGGAGTACTGCAAATCATTCTCTTCTTCAAAATATGGGGAATGACGAATGACGTAAACAACATTAAGCAAAAGCTGGAAACCAAGCCGGAAGATTTGCTAATTACCGAAGCTCAAACAAAAGCCCTGAACGGAAATAAAATGGAAGCTTTTGAGTTATATCAAAAGGCGTTCTACAAAAGTGTGATAGAACTCTTCAATAAGACTATCAAAGAATATGGGGACGAAGATAATTTAGATTATAAAGAAAGAAATGAATATTACCGCTCAGAGTACAATAAAGTAGTTAAATACTTTTCAAAAAGGACAAAAAAATTAGACATGGAATTACATTCTGAGAAATTAGATTCATACGATAAGGTATATTCTATTATATGTAAATCATAATATTAACACTTCGCCCTCACTATAAAAAATTATAAGTAAGTATAGTTAAAACTTTATTTGAAAGTCCTATTATATTCAACCGATAAAAAATAATCTAAACTTTTAATATACAATGAAAAAGTATTTATTCGCATTAACATTATTACTACCCCTCCTCTTTGGTGGGTGTTCCAGTGACGATCAATCAGATGACAACAACTCTCCGTTAATCGGATCTTGGATATCCATAGATGATGATGTCGAGATTTTCTATCTTGACCTCAAAAAAGACGGGACAGGGAAATGGACCGGAACCTACGCCGGAGAAGTGGAAAATGTACTAAGGCTCACTTGGAGTGCAACCGAAACCACTTACCATGTCAAATATGAAAACGGCAATTCTGAAACAAAACAGTATAGAATAGAAGGAAACCGCCTCTATTTAGGAGATGTGATATATGCCAGGAAGTAAAGCCAGCCGGGCATCACTCCCCGGCTTTTTCTTCGTCCTTCTTTTTTGGATGGAACACAAAATCAATTACCTTCCGATTTGCCTTATCAATCCTGCTCCAGTCCTTTTTAACATAAGTGTCTGTGACATTATACCCAGACTTATGATTCAATGACGTTGCTACATCGTCCATCGAAATACCGCAGTCATTCCTTGCTATTGTAGCCCAAGAGTGGCGCGCAGCGTAAAGAGTTAGATCGGGAATACCTAAAGCATTCCCGATCTTTTTCAGATTAAGATTCACCTTATGCACAAATTGCTTATGGCTCGCATATCTTATAAAGAAATTAAACGCTCTATCCCCTACTGAATCCTTATATCTTTCCAAATAAGGCTCAAGCTCCGGTTCTACTTTAATGGAAATAAAAGCCCTATCATCCCGCCTGGTTCTTGTCTTCCTCCGCTCGTACTCAAATCTATCATCAACAGGAGGATTCAAATAAAACATATCAACGGTATTCATTCCAACCATAAAGAACGACATCAGAAACACATCTCTGGCAATAATGACACCCAACATATTTTCCGGTATTCGATACTCTTTTATAGCTCTTATCTGTTCATCCGTTAAAGAACGCTTTCTTGTAATCGGTTGCTTTGGAATTTTGTATTTAGCAAAGGGATTATTGGAAATGCGGATTATTCCGACATCTTCATCGTTATATTCAAGCTTTGCCCGATTAAATAACGCTTGTATCTTCGACATGTAAAGCCGAACCCCAGAATCAGAAATATTTCCAATACCACATTTTGACCGTTGACTCTTTAAATCTTCTTCAAATTTAATTAAGAGAGAAGATGTGATATCCGAGAAACATAAATTTCGATTTCCCACGAATGCCTCAAACTTGCTAATAGCAATTCGATAATTTTCCCCTATCCGCCTACCTTCTTTCAAAACCTTATCCGCATAAGCATAACCAAAGTCGAAAAAGTTAATTCCTTCAGGCTTATTAGAAAGTTTATCTTTCATCAGTTCACATAATCCTTTAGCAGAATACAAATCAATAGAGTGACCCAATTTTGAAAGTTCGGCTCTAATTTTAAGAACATCGAGCATTACTTGGTCATAAATCGGATTATTCCTTTCTTTTAGCTCAAAAGTCTTCTTGTTTATCAACTCACTTCCCACATAGTGAGTGGTCGCAATATATGAAGATTGACGTTCGTGCGTAATCCGTATCTTCACATTCCAGGTATTATCTTCTCGCCTTTGATGCTTGAGGATGATTATTTTAACTGTAGCCATCGTTGTAAAACATTTAATCGTGCATTCCTGTTTTTCGTAAAACGTTCGTAAAACAATTGCGCAAAGATAGCAAATTAATTTAGATATGCTATCTTTGCGCAATACAAAGAGAAACAGTAAATTACAACTAACAAGCTATATCTTAAGTAGTTCTCTATACAGTTTTTGCACCGGAAGCCCCATTACATTGAAGTAACTGCCGGAAATGGATTCAACCCCGACAAAACCGATCCACTCCTGCACGCCATACGAACCGGCTTTGTCCATTGGCTGATAGTGATCGACATAATAAATAATTTCGTCTTCATCAAGTGTTGCGAAACGGACATCTGTCACAGCAGCGAAACTCTTTTGCCACTCACAGGTGGTGAGGCATACCCCAGTGATCACCTGATGAGACTTACCGGAAAGATTTCGCAACATCTCTATGGCATCTTCACGTCCGGAAGGTTTCCCAAGTGCCTTACCTTCGTGCCAGACTATGGTATCGGCAGTTATCAAAAGTTCCTCCGGGTGCATCACAGACTGATAAGCGGCCGCTTTCTCACGGGCTATGAACAGCGGAATCTCTTCGCCTTGCAGAGAGTCGGGATAAGACTCATCGACATCAGGCAATGTTTTTACCACATAATCTACCCCCAAGCCGGTCATCAACTCTTTCCGCCGTGGAGAATTAGATGCCAATACGATTTTATAACGATTCAAGTTAGCAAGCATACTAATAAATTAAAGAGTTATATACTAAAAATCACCACCCGAAAGCATCATCCGACAACCACTTGCCTTGCGCTTTAAGTACTTGCTCCACCACATCACGTCCGCAACCGTATCCGCCGTCGGCATATGAAATGTAGCGGGCAACGGCTTTCACCTCGGGAGCGGCATCTTTGGGACAACAGGGCAATCCGCACTCACGCATCACTTCCATATCGGGAACGTCATCGCCCATGTAGAGTATCTCCTCGTCCGCGAGTCCATGCTTGTCACGGAAATCACGATAATCGTGTATCTTTATGGCAGAGCCTAAATAGAGATCGGATACCCCCAATCCGGCAAAGCGCTTCCGCACCGCATCGGTCCGTCCACCTGTGATAATGGCAATATGAAGACCTTTTTTCACAGCCAGCTGGATCGCATAGCCGTCTTTTATATTTACCGTACGCATCGGTTCACCCGACGGATGGAGTGGAATCACATCTGCACTCAACACTCCGTCTACATCAAAAGCAAGTGCTTTAATCCGGGTGAGGTCGTAATTGATAGTACTCATTCTTATTTATATTTGGGGTTAATGTCTTTCGTGGATACTTCGGCTAAGTAATTCATATAATTGTTGCATCCCGGGATCATCGGCAAGCATCCGCAAATGATTGCCGATGACGTTCTCGTCATAACGGATCGCAGGTCCCGTCTGTGCTGCTTTAGGTTCCAATTCGTGCACTTTACGAGCCGTTTCATCAATTAGCGGCAACATCACGTCGAACGGCAAGTTATATTTCTTAAGCAGTTCGGCGGCAAGGGCATACATGTGATTAGTGAAATTGCATGTGAACACAGCAGCCAGATGAAGGCTCTTGCGTTGTTCCGAATCGGCATCATATACACGGTTCGACAAGGTAGACGCAATAGCTTTCAGAAATGCGGCATCTTCGGTCGACGAAGCTTCTATAAAGAAAGGAATCTCCTTAAAATCGACTTCCCGTTGCTTACTGAAAGTCTGCATGGGATAGAACACCCCATAATGTGACGCATGTCCTTCCCAAATACTCATCGGAATGCTGCCTGCCGTATGCACCATCAATGCCTCTTTCCGTTTACCGGCTACGATAGCGGGAAGAAGTTCGGCAAAGGCGGAATCTTTGAGCGAAATGATATACAACTTTGCATATGGATTCACCTCTTCAAGGCTTGTCGTATACTCAGCTTCTACTTTCTGCGCCAGCTCACGGGCCGACTCTTCCGTACGGCTATATACCTGTACGATACGGAATCCTTTCCGATAAAGAACCTTTGCCAGATTTGTGGCAAGATTCCCGGCACCGATAAACACAATCGGTGTATCTTCTATACTTCTTTTCATCGTGTTGAAATCAAATACAATATACCTCCGATTATCAATAAAGCCAAGGGCAGCAGGTAACCGGACATCGAACCAAGCAGTGAGACAATCAAGCCGATATTCAGTACCAGCCACAATCCGAGCAACACCAGGCCGACGGATTTGTCCCGCTTGATAAACAGGAAAATAACCGCAGTGTAGAGCAAAAGATTATCTTTATTCATCACCCAGGGTATACCCAATGCAGAAAAGTGTATCAGTTTGTCTATCAGATAGAGTATCCCTATCACAATAAGGGTGACTGCCGTGGCTTTATATGTATCTTTATTGTTTGCTTTTACCGCACTCACCGCTACTTGCCTCCAAACTTATTAATATGGATTTTCTCCCATTGCAGATTATCTTCATTGAAGGGCTTACGCTCCATGCCTTTGTGCCCGATCGCAATGATGGACAACACCTGTAACTGCAAAGGAATGTCGAGCACACCACGCACAAACTCATCGGAAGGCATTCCGGCAGCAGTATAACGCTCGCGTACCTGCACCCAGCAACTGCCCAATCCCAAGTCTTCGGCCTGAAGCTGAATCATGATGGAAGCAATGGAAGCATCTTCAATCCAAACATCGCTTGCCAAAGGATCGGCAGTAACCACAATTGCCAGCGCGGCATCGGCAATGAAAGCAGAAGCCTGCTCTTTACAGTGCGAGAGTTCGCCAAGCAGCTTTTTATCATCGACCGCGATAAACTGCCAACTATTGCTACGTTTAGAAGTGGGAGCCATCAGAGCCGCTTTCAGCAAAGCGACTACCTCCTCCTGAGAAAGTTCTTCTCCTGTAAATTTCCGCATACTGCGGCGTTTCTTTATCAGTTCACTGAAATTTTCCATATACTATAAATGCATTGTTTTTAATAAACGAACATTTACCGCAGACTTATACAGAACCATAATAAAAAGCCCGATCTGTATGAATCTGCATAACCGGTAATGATTTCCCTGCAAAGATAGGCAATTTATTCCACTCTCGTCAATTCACCGGTCAGTGAATCGATGATAAAGCCATGCACCCGGACGTCTTTCGGGATCAGCGGATGGTTCTCGATAGAACGGACCGTCCCCCTGACAGACTCAACCGGATCGTCGAAACCTCCCAGCCACGAACTGAAGTCGACACCGCAGTAGCGTATCATGTCGATCGTTTCAGATTTGATTCCCCGCTCTTTCATGTGGGCAATCATTTCATCACTGTTCATGTGGCAAGCACCGCAATCCGAATGGGCAATGACCATAATTTCTTCCACCCCCAGTTCGATGATGGCTACCAGCAAGCTACGGATGACACTGCCGAAAGGATGGGAAATGACGGCACCGGCATTCTTTATAATCTTCACGTCTCCGTTGTGGATTCCCAAAGCAGCAGGCAGCAACTCAGTCAGACGGGTATCCATGCATGAAAGGATGGCGATCTTCTTATCGGGGTACTTGTTAGTAATATACTTTTCGTATCCCTTGTTCTCAACGAACCTTTTGTTGAATTCAAGAATTTCTTCTAACATAATCGAAACGGATTTTATTGTAGTATATCTACAAAGATAATCACAAAATAACAGGTCAACAAAATAAGCCCCGCAAATGTTGTAAAGAGAAATAAAAAATGTAAATTTGTCCCGATATGCCATTAAAACTGACTACATATTACCGAGGGAGTGAAATTCCGGATTTTCCCGGAACCAATACATTTCATTCAAAGGAGTTATTTCAGATTTATGAAGAAACTCCGGGCTACACTCCGCTCCTGATCATGGCTTCGGAAGATGGAAAACCAATTGCCCGGCTGCTTGCCGCCATCCGCAAAAGCATACGCATGTTTCCTCCTTCCCTTATCAAGCGATGTGAAGTTTATGGCACCGGCGAATATCTGACAGCAGAAGCCGATAAGGAAAAAATATTCGGTGAAATGCTGGAGCATCTCACCACAGAAGTATTGCGGAGTTCGTTCCTGATAGAATTTCGCAATCTTGAAAATGCCATGTTCGGTTACAAATACTTCCGGTCGAACAAATACTTCCCTGTCAACTGGCTGCGGGTACGCAATTCACTACACGGCACCGAAAGTGCGGAACAGCGTTTCAGCCCTTCCCGTATCCGCCAAATCAAGAAAGGCCTGAAAAATGGCGCATCGGTAGACGAAGCACACACGATAGAAGAAATCCGCGAATTCTCGAACATGCTGCGACATCTCTACTCGTCCCGCATCCGTAAGCACTTTCCCAATATCATCTTTTTCCAGCACATGGACACACGGCTGATCCACAGCAAGCAAGGTAAAATTTTCATTGTCCGCTACAAAGGAAAAATCATCGGAGGATCTGCCTGTATCTATTCAGGCAACGATGCCTACCTGTGGTTCTCGGGAGGTATGCGGAAAACCTATGCTCTGCAATACCCGGGTATACTGGCTGTATGGAAAGCTTTACAAGACGCACATCAAAACGGGTTCCGTCACATGGAATTCATGGATGCCGGACTCCCCTTCAAGAAACACGGTTACCGCGACTTCGTACTCCGCTTCGGCGGCAAACAAAGCAGTACCCGACGCTGGTTCCGCTTCCGCTGGCAGTGGCTGAACAATCTGCTGATCAAAATATATGTCTAAAAATCAAGCATCCTCTGGGTTTAAAACCAAAGAAGAATTGGCTTGAAACCAACAATGCCTACCTTTTAAAGTAACGCCCCTTGGGTTTTAAACCTATTTTCACCATAATTAATTGCAGAAAAATTTCTTTATTAAACAAGAATTGATTTTCTTTGTGCTGTTTTATACCATTCCAAAAAGACGATTAAAACCAAAATTAAAAAATATAGTTATGAAGATTTCACACATTGAACACTTGGGCATTGCCGTAAAAAGTATCGAGGAAGCCCTTCCGTATTATGAAAACGTATTAGGTTTGAAATGCTACAACATCGAAACTGTAGAAGATCAAAAAGTAAGAACAGCCTTCCTGAAGGTAGGTGATACCAAAATCGAATTACTGGAACCGACATGTCCGGAAAGTACCATCGCCAAATTCATCGAAAACAAAGGCGCAGGTGTTCATCACGTTGCATTTGCCGTTGAAGACGGTGTGGCTAACGCTCTGGCAGAAGCCGAAAGCAAGGAAATCCGCCTGATCGACAAAGCCCCGCGCAAAGGAGCCGAAGGCTTAAATATCGCTTTCCTTCACCCGAAATCAACTTTGGGCGTACTGACCGAACTCTGTGAACACTAAAAAAGAGATACGACTTGACAAGCACAGAATGTATGATTGAAAACACCTTTGGTTATCAATTTTCAACCGTACATCGCAAATCGTCTAATCGTAAATATTATAACCCTTTAAATTAAGAAAAACTCATGAGTAACCAGCTTGAAAAAGTAAAAGAGCTTATTGAACTTCGCGCTCAGGCTCGTTTAGGTGGTGGCGAAAAGGCTATTGAAAAACAACACGCCAAAGGCAAATATACGGCCCGCGAGCGTATTGCACAGTTGCTTGACGAAGGTAGTTTCGAAGAACTGGATATGTTTGTTCAACACAGATGTACTAACTTCGGACAAGACAAGAAACATTTCCTCGGCGACGGTGTAGTAACCGGTTATGGAACAATAGAAGGTAGATTAGTATATGTTTTCGCACAAGATTTCACCGTATTCGGTGGTTCACTGTCGGAAACCATGGCACAGAAGATCTGTAAAGTAATGGACATGGCCATGAAGATGGGTGCTCCTGTTATCGGTATCAACGACTCGGGTGGCGCACGTATTCAGGAAGGTATCAACGCTCTGTCCGGTTATGCTGAAATTTTCCAGCGTAATATCATGGCATCGGGTGTTATTCCACAGATTTCGGGTATTTTCGGTCCGTGTGCCGGAGGTGCGGTTTACTCTCCTGCCCTGACAGACTTCACGCTGATGACCGAAGGTACATCTTACATGTTCCTCACCGGACCTGCTGTAGTAAAAACAGTAACAGGTGAAGACGTATCTCAGGAAGACCTGGGAGGTGCAAGCGTACATGCCAGCAAGTCGGGTGTAACCCACTTCACAGCCGAAACCGGAGAAGAAGGTCTGGCGATCATCCGCAAACTTCTCAGCTTTATCCCGCAAAACAATCTGGAAGAAGCCCCATTGGTGAACTGTACCGACCCGATCGACCGTATGGATGACCTGTTGAACGAAATCATCCCCGACAGCCCGAACAAACCGTACGATATGTACGAAGTGATCGGTGCCATCATCGACAACGGTGAATTCCTGGAAGTACAGAAAGACTACGCCAAAAATCTTATCATCGGTTTTGCCCGCATGAACGGACAGTCGGTAGGTGTGGTTGCCAACCAACCTAAATATCTGGCAGGCGTGCTCGACAGCAACGCATCACGCAAAGGCGCCCGTTTCGTTCGTTTCTGCGACGCATTCAACATCCCGCTGGTAACATTGGTAGACGTTCCGGGATTCCTTCCGGGCACAGGTCAGGAGTACAATGGTGTGATCCTGCACGGAGCCAAATTGCTGTATGCTTACGGCGAAGCCACTGTACCTAAAGTGACCGTAACCCTGCGTAAGTCTTACGGTGGTTCACACATCGTAATGAGTTGCAAGCAACTCCGCGGTGACATGAACTATGCATGGCCGACAGCCGAAATCGCCGTAATGGGTGGTGCCGGTGCAGTAGCGGTATTGTATGCCAAGGAAGCCAAAGATCAGGAAAACCCTGCTCAATTCCTGGCAGACAAGGAAGCCGAGTATACCAAACTCTTCGCCAACCCGTACAATGCGGCCAAATACGGCTACATCGACGACGTTATCGAACCGAGAAACACTCGTTTCCGCGTGATCCGCGCTTTGCAACAGCTGCAAACCAAGAAATTAACCAACCCTGCTAAAAAGCACGGTAATATTCCATTGTAACAAATAAAAATCGATTGTTATGAATAAGAAAAGAATCGGGATATTTATCGCTCTGCTGGCAATGGTTTGCATGGGGCTCAGGGCGCAAAGTGCCACCAGTCTGAAAATCAATGAAGTTTTGGTCATCAACGACCAGAACTATCAGGATGATTACGGACTGCACAATGCGTGGATAGAGATATTCAATACCTCTTTCGCTTCGGTAAATCTGGAAGGTTGCTTTCTGACGAACGATAAAAACAATCCGACCAAATATCCTATTCCCAAAGGCGACGTGCTGACGTTAATCAAGCCACGCCAACATGCTTTGTTCTGGGCAGACGGGATGCCTAACCGGGGTACGTTTCATGTAAACTTTACGCTCGATCCGGACAAAGAGAACTACATTGCTCTGTATGATTCCAACGGTAAAACTTTGATTGACGAGGTAACCATCCCTGCCGGTCAGCTTGCCGACCGTTCATACGCCCGTGAAAAAGACGGAAGTGCTAACTGGGTAGTAAAAGGTGGTGGAGAACATAGCTATGTCACTCCAAGCACCAACAATATGACTATCGACAAAAACCCGAAGATCGAGAACTTCAAAAAGCACGACTCTATCGGTATTGGTATGGCCATCATTGCCATGTCAGTCGTATTCATTGGTTTGGTACTTTTGTATCTTTCATTCAAGGCGGTAGGTAATATCGCTGTCAGACTGGGTAAGAAAAACGCAATGAAAGCCACCGGTATCACCGACAAGACGGAAGCGAAGGAGAAGAACCTGGGTAGCCACACAGGTGAAGAGACCGCCGCTATCGCCATGGCTTTGCACGAATACCTGAATGACGCTCACGACGTTGAAGACATGATTCTGACTATCAACAAAGTGAAACGCACCTACTCACCGTGGAGTTCGAAGATCTACACACTGCGTCAGACTCCGAGAAGATAATTACTAACCCTAATAAAATGAAGCAATGAAACAATATAAATATAAAATCAACGGCAACCTTTACAACGTTACAGTGAACGATGTAGAAGATAACATAGCCAATGTTGAAGTAAACGGAACCTCTTACAAAGTAGAGTTGGATACTCCCGTCAAAGCTGCTCCGAAACCGGTTACCCGTCCGGCAGCCGCTCCGAAAACCGAATCGGGAGCTCCGGTAGTGACCAAACAGCCGACAGCTTCCAAGAGAGACGGCGTGAAATCTCCGCTGCCGGGTGTCATCCTCGACATCAAGGTGAAAGCAGGAGACACTGTCAAGAAAGGCCAGACTATCATCATCCTTGAGGCTATGAAGATGGAAAACAACATCAATGCCAATAAAGATGGAAAAGTAGCAGAAATTAAAGTTAATAAAGGAGATTCTGTACTTGAAGGTACAGACCTCGTAATCATTGAATAATTATGGGAGATTTCGTATCATTCTTAGGGAATAACCTTGTTGACTTCTGGGGATACACCGGTTTCGCAAACGCGACACCCGGACATCTTTTCATGTTGCTAATCGGTCTTTTCTTTATCTACCTTGCCGTAGCCAAAGAATTTGAACCGATGCTGCTGATCCCCATTGGCTTCGGTATTCTGATCGGTAATATTCCATTCAATATGGAAGCCGGATTAAAAGTGGGTATTTACGAAGAAGGTTCGGTACTGAACATCCTTTATCAAGGTGTAACCTCCGGTTGGTATCCGCCGCTTATTTTCTTAGGCATCGGGGCCATGACGGACTTCTCGGCACTGATCTCCAACCCCAAACTGATGCTGATCGGAGCTGCCGCACAGTTCGGTATCTTCGGCGCTTACATCATTGCCCTCCTCATCGGATTTGAGCCTAACCAAGCCGGTGCTATCGGTATCATCGGTGGTGCCGACGGACCGACGGCGATCTTCCTTTCGTCTAAACTGGCTCCGAACCTGATGGGTGCCATCGCCGTATCAGCCTATTCTTACATGGCACTGGTACCGGTGATACAACCGCCCATCATGCGTGCGCTGACCACTAAACACGAACGCCTGATCCGCATGAAACCACCAAGAATCGTATCGCATACCGAAAAAGTGATTTTCCCCATCGTGGGTCTGTTGCTCACTTGCTTCCTGGTTCCGTCGGGTCTGCCTTTGCTGGGTATGCTGTTCTTTGGTAATTTATTGAAAGAAAGCGGTGTAACCCGTCGCTTGGCAAATACTGCCAGCGGTCCGTTGATCGATGTCATCACTATCCTGTTGGGACTGACTGTGGGAGCTTCTACACAAGCCTCACAATTCCTCACCTGGGATTCTATCCTGATCTTCATCCTCGGTGCATTCTCTTTCATCATTGCCACTACCTCGGGCGTCTTGTTTGTGAAGTTCTTCAATCTCTTCCTGAAGAAAGGCAACAAGATCAATCCGCTGATCGGTAATGCAGGTGTATCTGCCGTACCCGACTCGGCACGCATCTCACAGGTGGTCGGTTTGGAATACGATCCGACCAACTATCTGCTGATGCACGCTATGGGTCCGAACGTGGCGGGAGTAATCGGTTCAGCCGTAGCTGCCGGTATCCTGCTCGGATTCCTTATGTAGTTTAAAAGTGTTTTCATAAATAGAACCGGGGCGTCTCTCTTTTCGCAAAGAGAGGCGCCTTGCTTTTTACGTTAATCTATCTAAAAGATATTACGAACCCTTCGTAGAAACGATATTTTTACTAACTTGCAGGCAATAAAACATACGCCCTATGAAAACAAAAGCTATGAAAGCACTCATCTTTATCTTTTGCTTGTGTCTTAGTCCCATACTAACGGCACAGAACACGAATCAAAACAAAATTCAGGAAGCAATGGCAAACTATGATTACGAGACTGCCATTGAACTGATCAACAAAGAGAAGCCTACCATCCCACTATTGATGCAGCAAGCCAAAGCCCTGAAAGGAATCGGCAACAACGCCGAGGCTCTCCGTGTCATCCGCCAAGTAATTACGGCAGATTCTACCAACCAACAGGCACACATCGAAGCCGCGGAATGTTGCAAAGCAATGGCTAAATATAACGATGCATTGGACTATTACCGGAAAACCATCACCTTGAATCCCAAGAACAAGTATGCCCGCTTGCAATTTATCAACTTGCTTTGCAATACGAAAAATTATGCCGAAGCTTTTGGAGAGAGCTCAATGATGTCCGAAACGGACAGTTCGGCCGTGGTACTCCACCTACAGGCACAGAGCCTTGAAGGAATGCAACAAATACTGCCTGCCATCGGCTGTTATGAAATCATTCAGGACAAATACCCGGACGACTATTTAGCAGCGGCCAAACTGGGAAATCTGAACATAGCGGCAGGATATCCCGAATACGCGATCAAAGCGACCGAACGCTACAGAGAACGGGATTCAACCAACCTGATCGTAAACCAGCAAAACGCACTTGCCTATTGTCGTGCCCAACAATACCCGATGGCCATCAAGCGTTACGAAAATCTATGCCAGCAGGGAGACAGCAGTACACAAACATTATACTATCTGGGAATCAGCTATTATGCCGATGAATATTATTATGAAGCACACGCATGCTTCAGCAAACTGTACAAAGATATGGAAGAAGATCCGAACCTGCTCTATTATCTGGGACGATGTTGCGCCAAGACTTCCTGGAAAAAGGAAGGCATAGAACATCTGGAGAAAGCCATCGAACTGACCATCCCCAAAGACAGTGCCATGATCCGTCTTTACAGAGGCTTAGTCGATTGCTGTAAACTGGCAAGAGACACACCCAAACAAATTCAGGCCCTCAAAGAGCTGTATAAATATGATAAGACGAACCATAAACTACTTTATGACATCGCCTGGAATTATTCATATCAGCTAAAAGACCACAAATCAACCGAACGTTATTTGCAGGCCTTCTTAAAGACCCGGAACAAAGATGCCAAAAAGGAGGAAGCCACCGCCGAAAAAGGAGAACTCGTTCTGGGACTTGAAAACTACTACAACGCTGCCGATAAGTGGCTGAAGGACTTACAGAAAGAAAAATTCTTCAACGAGGGAATACCGGAACAAAGCCCGAAATAACAAAACCTATATTTACTTATATGAAATACCTCCTGATCCTCCTCTGTCTGGGCTTCAATGTAGCATTGTCCGCTCAGAACGTAACTTCTATCCAGGAAGCAATGGCAAACTATGACTACAAAACGGCCATCAGACTGATCGATGGAGAAACTGCTTCATCGCAATTATTATTACAAAAAGCCAAGGCTTTAAAGGGATTGGGACACACTGCCGAAGCCTTGTCCACTTTACAACATATCATTTCCGAATTACCCGAAAATCAGCAGGCATTGATAGAAGCCGCTGAATGTTGCAGGCAACTAAGCAAGTACAACGAGGCCTTGGAATACTATCGGAAAGTTTTGAAGTTAAATCCGGAACATACTTATGCACACCTGCAATACACCCGTCTACTATACAACCAGCAACGATATGGAGATGCACTGCATGAAAGCGTCACATTGGCCAAGAAAGACAGTTCCGCTACCGTATTACGATTAATGGCAGAAAGTATGGAAGGACTTAACATGCCGATAGAAAGCATGTTATGTTACATTTCCATCATCAGAAAATATCCTTCCGACTATCTGTCTGTTGCCAGATTGAGCAGCATACTCAATACGATGCAGGATTATGAAGGGGCAATCTCCCTGACAGAAGGATATCGCCAAATGGATAGTACCAATGTAGAGGTAAACCGACAGAACGCCTTGGCTTATTGTCTGCACAAAGACTACCCCATGGCAATCAAACGTTATCAAGATCTGACAAACCAGGGAGACAGTACCCTGCTGACATGTTATTATCTGGGGGTCAGCTATTATGCCACGAAAGAATACTTTAAAGCACGCGATTGGCTGCTTAAAGCAAAATCCCGCCAGTCCCCCAGCGCCAACCTGCTCTACTACTTGGGACGCTCCTGCTCCAAGACTTTGTGGAAACAAGATGGGATTGAGTATCTGAATCAGGCCATCGACCAGACTATCCCCACCGACAGTATAATGGAACGTCTCTATTTCGGACTTGCGGATTGTTATAAAGAGGCCAAACAGACCCGCGAGCAGATAAAAGCAATCAAAGAACAATATAAGTATGCCCCCGACAGGCATATATTGCTTTATAACATGGCCTTTCTATCCGATAAACTCAAAGATACAAAAGCCACAGAGCGCTACTTGCAAGCTTTTCTACGAACAAAGTCCCAACAGAAGGCAATAGAGCTGCAACAAGATAGCGACGTCGAAGAGGAGGAGCCCGCACCTCGCATAGACTATTATAAAAGTGCCGCCAATAAACTGGAAAGTATCCGAAAGGAAAAATTCTTCAAAGGAGAAAAGTAGCTATCCAAAGTGGCTTTTGTGCACATTACAAATGCCCGATTCAGGCTTAAGGATCTCCTATGAAAACGTTTGCATAAATAGATGGCGGACAGTAAGGAAGAAAACAGGAACCAATCCGATGATTTATCCTATATTAGCAGCATCTAAATAATAACGAGCTAATATCATGAAAAAATTATTGTTCTTCTTAGGTTCTCTCTTACTTTCATTAAGTACTTATGCAGCCATGAACGTATCAAAAATCGATCCGCCCTTCTGGTTCACCGGCATGAACAATCCGGAACTCCAGTTAATGGTATACGGCGAAGGCATCGGCCAGGCATCCGTATCAGTAAACTATCCCGGAGTATCACTCAGCAGCGTCGTGAAGCTGGAAAGCAACAATTATCTGCTTGTCTATCTTCATCTCGATAAAGATGTTAAACCGGGGAAAATGCCTATTACATTCACTCTCGGAAAGAAAAAGCTGGTTAAGGATTACGAATTGAGAGCACGTAGCAAAGCAGGAGCCGACCACAAAGGCTTTGACGCATCGGATGCCCTATATCTGTTAATGCCGGATCGCTTTGCCAATGGAAACCCGGACAACGACCAGATAGAAGGCATGGCAGAATATAAAGTAGACCGCAATGACCCGAACGCCCGCCACGGCGGTGACCTCGCCGGTATTGCACAAAACCTGGACTATTTTACCGACCTGGGAGTGACCGCACTCTGGTTCACCCCGGTACTTGAGAATAATATGAAAGGCGGTTCGTACCACGGCTATGCCACGACCGATTATTACAAGGTAGACCCACGTTTCGGTACCAACGAAGAATATCGTTCGCTGATAGACAAAGCTCACAACCGGGGCATTAAAGTCGTAATGGATATGATCTTCAACCATTGCGGAGTAGAACACCCCTGGATCAAGGATATGCCTTCGAAGGACTGGTTCAACCACTCCGATTTTAAAGACAACTTCGTACAGACATCTTACAAACTGACTCCTCACGTAGATCCGTACGCCTCACAGTATGACTTCGACCAAATGAATGACGGCTGGTTTGTGGAAGCCATGCCCGACTTGAACCAGAAGAACCCTCACGTATACAAATATCTCCTGCAAAACAGTTTGTGGTGGATTGAATATGCCGATATCGACGGCATCCGGATGGATACTTACCCGTATGCCGACTACGATGCCATGAGCAACTGGATGAAGGAACTGAATGAAGAATATCCCAACTATAACACGGTAGGCGAAACCTGGGTAACCGAACCTGCCTACACAGCCTGGTGGCAAAAAGATTCCAAACTCTCCGCCCCACGCAACAGTAACCTGAAAACTGTGATGGACTTCAGTTTCTTCGACAAAATCAACACTGCCAAGAATGAAGAGACCGACACCTGGTTCAAAGGTCTGGATCGGGTATACAACAACTTTGTATACGATTATCTGTATCCCGATCCCGCATCCGTGCTGGCTTTCATAGAGAATCACGATACCGACCGCTTTCTGGGTGAAGGTGAAAATCTCGACATGCTGAAACAGGCCTCTACCCTTTTGCTGACCACCCGGCGCATTCCGCAGCTTTATTACGGAACCGAAGTCATGATGAACGGAGTAAAGAGCAAAAGCGACGGTTATGTCAGAAAAGATTTCCCCGGCGGATGGGCTAATGATAAAGAAAACGCTCTTACTCCGGAGGGACGTACCAAACTACAGAACGAAAGCTATAACTTCTACCGCAATCTGCTGAACTGGCGCAAAGGCAACGATGTGATTGCCAAAGGCAGCATGAAACAGTTCATGGTTCAGCACGGTGTATATGCCTATGCACGCGAATATAACGGAAAAACAGTATTTGTCCTGTTGAACGGTACGGATAAGGAGGTGAAACTCCCTCTGAAATATTACGCTGAAGTACTGAAAGATAAAACTCAAGGCAAAGACGTCATTAGCGGAAAAATGATAATGCTGAACGAGGAACTGGCAATGGCTCCACGCCAGTCAATGGTCATAGAGCTTTAGCCCCGTTCACCCCAAAGCAGGCTCGGGGTGTCAAAAGTCTTTTTACCACGGAGTAACACAGAATAGCACAGAGCATTTACACTAATAATCAACAACTTAAATCACCTCTGTATTATTCTGTGTTACTCCGTGGTGAATTTTGTCACGAATAATAATAGTCAAACATTTGACTATTATCGAAGAATATCGCTACCTTTGCACCGACTAAAAGAATACAACGATGACAAACAACGAATCGGCACGCGAGCTTATTCTACAAATCCTGCGAACCCGGATGGCTTTCCGTCAAACCCTTCAACGGGTGCTCAAACGGCACAACGTAGATATGACCTTCGAAATGCTGCAAGTAATGAATTGCCTGTGGAACGAACAAGGCATCAGCCAGCAATCTCTGGCAGAGAAAACGGCAAAAGACAAAGCTTGCCTGACTAACCTGATCAATAACCTGGAGAAGAAGAATTGGGTGATACGGAAAGAAGATTCATCCGACCGGAGAAACCGGCTGATTTTTCTTACAGCACAGGGCGAGGAACTTGCCCTTACAGTGAAACCGCTGATCAACGATATCTATACCCAAACGGGAATAGAGATGGAGGTCAGCCGGATAAACGAATGTACCGAAGATTTAAAAAGACTGTACGAAGTTCTCAACGAAATCTAAAATCAACTCAGGCCATGTCCACCCATCAAGCGAAACAAAAAGAATTAAGAAAGCTGAAGCACAGAAACATCTTTCTCAACACGGTATGCATATTATTAGCACTGGCAGGTATCTCGTGGACAGTAAACTATTTCTGGAAATATGCCCGCTACGAAATAACCAATGATGCCGTAGTGGACCAATACATCGCTCCGCTCAACATCCGGATACCGGGATATATCAAAGAAGTACGTTTCACCGAGCACCAGTATGTACATGCCGGCGACACGCTCCTGATTCTGGATGACCGTGAATACCGGATCCGACTCAAAGATGCGGAAGCCGCTTTGATGGATGCCTTAGGCTCCAGAGAGGTTTTGAACTCCGGCATCCGGACCTCAGGGGTGAACATTGCCGTACAGGACGCCAACATAGCCGAAACCCAAGCACGGCTTTCACAGCAGGAAGCCGAACTGAACCGATACACCCGGCTCCTGAAAAAACAGGCCATCAGCCAACAGGATTACGAACTGGCAAAAGCAAATTTTGAAGCGACCCGGGCACGTTACAATGCCCTCCTGCGCCAGAAAGAAGCCGCCCAATCGCAGTACTCTGAAACCAGTAAACGCAGTACCAGTGCCGAAGCCAATATCCTCCGTAAAGAGGCCGAAGTGGATATGGCTAAACTGAACCTGTCATATACCGTCGTCACCGCACCTTATGACGGATACATGGGACGGCGCACCCTTGAACCGGGACAGTTCGTACAAGGGGGACAGACTCTCTCGTATCTGGTACGAGGCAATGATAAATGGGTAACTGCCAACTATAAAGAGACTCAGATAGCCCACATCTACATCGGACAAAAGGTTCGCATTAAAGTAGATGCTTTCAGCGGCCGGACTTTTCATGGAACCGTCACGGCCATTTCCGAAGCTACCGGGTCAAAATACTCCCTGGTGCCTACCGACAATTCGGCCGGGAACTTTGTCAAAGTACAGCAGCGCATTCCTGTCCGCATTGACCTCAACGATGCCTCACCCAAAGAGATGGAATGCCTCCGTGCCGGAATGATGGTAGAAACGGAGGCGGTCCGCCCATAAGCCTATGGTAAAGCTCAACCTCCCTACCCGCCCCTGGGTGCCCCAATGGTTGGGCATCGTAACGATGTTCATCGTCATTTTTCCCATCACCCTGCTCAACGGAGCTTACACAGGCAGTATGATCGAAGTGTCGAACACGCTGGGAGTGATGAGCGAAGATATCACGATGGCCTATTATTCAGCTTCGGTGGGGATGGCTGTAGCCTACCCCATCGTACCGAAAATACGTGCTATAGCCACTTCGAAGACCTTGTTGCTCACAGACTTATTGCTACAGGTTTTCTTCAGCCTGATCTGTGCACAGACAGGCAGCATGGACGTCATCATGGGATGCTGTTTCTTCATGGGATTCCTCAAAGGTTTCGTCATGCTTGAGTTCATCATCCTGATCCGTCCACTCTTCAGTCCCAAAAACATACGAAGTGAATTTTACGCCTACTTCTATCCCATTGTCTTCTCCGGAGGACAGTTGTCAATGGCTATCACGGCACAATTGGCCTATCATTATCAATGGCAGCACATGTACTATTTCGTCACCATCCTCCTACTGGTTGCCATTCTGTTTGTATTGTGTTTTTTTCGTTACGCACAACGTCCCGTCCACATCCCGTTCAAGGAGATGGACGGAAAGAGCATGTTCATCATTGCCTCTGCCTATCTGCTGACACTCTATACCTTCACTTATGGCAAAACACTCGACTGGTTCGCATCCCCTAAAATAAGAGTATACGTATTCATCATCCCTCTCCTGATAGCTCTTTTCATCTACCGGCAACGGACACAGCCGAAGCCTTTCGTCAGTCTGAAACCACTTACTCTGCATAAATCCATCATCGGATACGGCTTCATGGTACTCGCCATGTTTCTGACAGCCACCAGTTCACTGGTGACCAACTACATGAACAGTATTATCCGGGTAGACAGCATTCATGCCAATTCACTCAGCCTGTGGCTGTTGCCCGGCTATGTCGTGGGAGCGATTATTTGTTTCTGGTGGTTCCGATGGCAACGGTGGCGGTTTCGCTTTCTGATTTCAGGCGGCATGTTCTGTTACGTCATTTATCTGGCAATTCTCTACTTTGGCATAACCCCGTATGGCACTTACGAAATGCTCTACCTCCCTATTTTATTCCGGGGAGTGGGCATGATGGTCCTGTTTATCGCATTCGGCGTTTTTGTCGTCGAAGATTTAGACCCGCGCCTGACACTGTCCAACGCTTTCTTCCTGATTTCCTTCCGGTCGGCACTGGCACCGGTCCTGTCGGCCTCGTTTTTCAATAACATGCTCTATTATCTTCAGGTGAAAGGCATGAATGTTCTTTCGGAAAATATGACGCTGACCAATCCAATAGCCGAACAGAAATATAACCAGGCACTGAACAGCGCCCTGGCACAGGGACACGAATTCAGCGAAGCCGGCCAGTTGGCAACCAACAGCCTGTACTCCACTTTGCAACAGCAATCTCTCTTGCTGGCCCTGAAAACACTGATCGGTTATGTGCTGATACTGGCACTGGTGGTTGCAGTCGTTGCAGCTTTTATCCCTTTCCATAAGACATTGAAAGTGGCTGTCGTAAAGACGGGAGACGATATGGTATAACGAACGAGGAAATAATAAAGATTCATCCGGCAAATATGTAGTTTGACAACCGTCCCGATAATTTTGATAATCAACAGATTATATTTACCAATATTTTTCTTTCAATGTAAATCCATTTATCCCGGTATGTAAAGACATTATCTCCGGTATGTAAAGGCTTTTATCCCGGCATGTAAAACCATTTACCCCGGTACGTAAAACCATTTATCCCGGCATGTAAAACTTTGATAAGCCAGTCCCGAAAACCCGGTGGATTTGATTATTCACCACAGAGGAGAATAACGTCTCACAGAAGAGAATTTCTCTCCGGAATCTTTCATAAACAAAAGATGAAAACTCTGTGCCTTCTGTACCCCTTCGTAGTGAATCAAAACCCGAACCGGATGGCAACCGGATTTTCGGACCGGCCTAAAAAAAGCCACTCAATCGCTTGAGTGGCCTTCCAAAAATGTAAATTAAATAAACATGAACAACATCATGTTTTTTTATTCAGCCAATTTATTGTCTGAACCCAGCACATTGATGATTTTGTGCTTGTAGAGTTTTTCCATGTTGTCGCGAGCCGGTCCCAGGTATTTACGTGGGTCGAACTCAGCCGGTTTTTCTGCAAATACCTTACGGATAGCAGCAGTCATAGCCAAACGAGAGTCTGAGTCGATGTTGATTTTGCAAACAGCAGAAGCAGCAGCTTTACGCAACTCGTCTTCAGGAATACCGATAGCAGCTTTCAGCGCACCACCAAATTGGTTAATGGTTGCAACTTCTTCTTCAGGAACTGAAGATGATCCGTGAAGAACGATAGGGAATCCCGGAAGTTCTTTCATTACGCCATCCAATACGTTGAATGCCAACGGAGGAGGAACCATACGGCCGGTTTTCGGATCGATGTGGCACTGTTCCGGAGTAAATTTATAAGCACCGTGAGAAGTACCGATAGAGATAGCCAATGAATCGCAACCTGTTTTAGTTACGAAATCAACTACTTCATCCGGTTCAGTATATGTGTGGTGGTCTGAAGAAACTTCATCTTCTACACCGGCCAATACGCCGAGTTCACCTTCTACAGTTACATCGAACTGGTGAGCGTAGTCAACAACTTTCTTAGTCAGAGCAACGTTTTCATCATAAGGAAGGTGAGAACCGTCGATCATTACAGAAGAGAAGCCTGAGTCGATACAGCTTTTGCAAGTTTCGAAAGTATCTCCGTGGTCGAGGTGCAAAACGATTTCAGGGTTTTTGCAGCCCAATTCTTTTGCATATTCTACAGCACCCTGAGCCATGTAACGCAACAGTGTAGCGTTAGCATACTGACGAGCACCTTTTGATACCTGCAAAATAACCGGAGACTTAGTTTCTACAGCAGCCTTGATGATAGCCTGCATCTGTTCCATATTGTTGAAGTTGAATGCAGGGATTGCATATCCACCCTTGATAGCCTTAGCAAACATATCTCTAGTGTTTACCAGACCTAAATCTTTGTAATTAACCATTTTGTTTAAAAGTTTATTGTTAGTGAATCAAAAATTCTACGCAAAAGTAAGAATAATCCTTTGAATAGAGAAACCGTCGGACGGAAATATCCGCCCGACGGGTGCAATTCAATCCTATTTCAATTTATTTCCCATCCTTTAAGAGCCGTTTGTAATGTCTACGTGGCAAATAAAGGGTTTTATTGTTTCCTCATATATATTATGGTAGGCAAGTGGTCACTGTAACCGTCCAACCATACCTTACCGCCGTAGGTGCGCAACGGTGAACCCTTGTATCTGCCCTCCTGCTGGAACAGGAATTCACGCAGAAAGACTTCGTTATGATCATATTTCAGTCCTTTTGCAGCCTGAAGCAGACTGGGTGAAATAATAATCTGATCGAACAGATTCCATTTGCCGCGATACAGCAAAGTGCCGACTCCTTTATCTTCCAGCGTCACCCACCAAGGATTATAGAGGTCATCCTCCGTCATATCTTCGACGTGTTTCTTAGCTCCCAGCACGGCAAGGCTCTGATCCATCGGGTCGTCGTTAAGATCGCCCATAATAATCAGTTTCAGGTCTTTGTCCGAACGCATTAACGAATCCTTCAATGCCTTCACCTGCATGGCGGCATGCATACGCACAGGCTCTTCCGCCCCACGGGATGGCCAATGGTTTACAATCATACATACCTTATCGCCTGCCAGTTCACCACCGACGATCAGGAATCCACGGGTCTTGTGAATCGTATCTCCTTCGAACGGAGTGGAAAGAACCAATGCCGTCGTACGGGGAGTAAACTGTTTGGGATCATACAGCAACGCACAGTCGATTCCCCGTTTATCGGGTCCTTCGTAATGTATGTAGCGATAACCTCCCGCAGCCATTTCCGGTTGGCGAATCAGGTCTTCAAGTACATTCCGGTTTTCAACCTCGGCCACCCCAATGGCGGCAGGTCCGGCAGGTACTTTATCGCGCGATAGTTCACCCAGCACTTTGGACAGTTTTTTCAGTTTGGAGTGATACTTCTCCGAGTTCCATCCCTTAGCAGCATCAGGCAGATATTCATAATCGTTTTTTCCGGCATCGTGAATGGTATCAAACAGGTTTTCAAGATTGTAAAAGGCAACGCTGTACAGCCCGTCTTTGTGCTCCTGCGCACGGACACCGACAGACAGCAACACTAAAAAGCCGAATGCAATAATCAGTTTCTTCATAATTTTGTTTTAAGTTTGATTCACCACAGAGCAACACAGAGCCTTAAGTTCTTGTTATCAGGATATTGGAAAGAAGAAAAAATCTCTATAAGACTCTGTGTTGCCCTGTGGTGAATTTAGTTCATTTCTTAACTATTTAATGTCCTTTTGGGATCTCAAACCAGCGGGACCTTGACTTTAAACCAACGGATTTTCTCCGTCAACCCTGCAAAAGTCTTAAAAAAAAGCGAGAATACGACTTTTTTTCCGAAACTTTTTTCCTAAGAAACAAAAAAGCATTATCTTTGCGCTCTGAAAAATGACCATTACACTATTCTTACCAAATAGTAAACGATATAATAATTTAAAAAACAAATATTGAAATGAAAAAAGGTCTTCATCCTGAATCATACCGTCCGGTAGTATTCAAAGATATGTCAAACGGTGATATGTTTTTGTCTAAATCAACTGTGGCAACTAAAGAGACCATCGAATTCGAAGGTGAAACTTATCCGTTGCTGAAAGTCGAAATCTCAAGCACTTCTCACCCGTTCTACACAGGTAAATCTACATTGGTAGATACAGCCGGACGTGTTGACAAGTTCATGAGCCGTTACGGTAACCGTAAGAAATAATCAAACGGACTTCCGATTGATAAAAATAAGCTGCCTCCTTTGCGGAGGCAGCTTATTTTTTTGCCTATATGGAAGAAGAGATTATGGAAATCATCCTTCCGAATTCCTTATTAACGGAAGAACCAGAGTAAAACGACTGCCTTTTCCAACCTGAGACTGCACTTCGACACGTCCGGACAGCCGTGTGGCAATCACCTTGCAGATAGACAATCCCAATCCGGTGCCCTGCGCAAATTCATCCGCTTTATAAAAACGGTCGAAAATGGCGTTCAGGTGTCCGGTGTCGATCCCTTTGCCGGTATCTTCCACATAAATACCTACTTCGGCCCGCCCGGGATCCACTTCACATCCCAGCGTAATGCTACCCTCCACAGTAAACTTGTTCGCATTGCTGAGGAAGTTGGAAATGACCTGTATCAGGCGGAGCTTATCCACTGCCACATACACAGTCCAGCTATCGTCCATCTTCAACCGGAACTCTACAGGAGGATGAATGATCACCTGATGGGTACGATAAATTTCAGAAACAATCTTCGCCAGGTCATACCGTTCTATGACAAATTCCTGATTATTGGAGTCCAGTCGCGAAATATCCAGCACATCACTGATCAGCTTGAGCAACAACTCACTGTTATGATTCACAATTCCGATCATATCCTTCTTCTCCTCCTCGTCAAGCTCCCCGGCCGTCTCGTCTACCAGGATGTTGGTGAAGCCGACGATGGCATTTAGCGGTGTACGTATTTCATGGCTCATATTAGCCAGGAACGACTGCTTCAGTTCAGCGTTTTCCGCAATCTCTTTCGCCTTGATCAGTTCGTCCTCCCTTCGTACCAGTTCCTGTACATTCTGTATGACACCTGCTATCACCAATTCTCCCTGATTATCCTTCAGGCTGTCGCAACGGCATTCAAACCACTCGTACCCTTTCGCCTCATCAAAGCAGAACCGCAGCCGCTGCAGAGCCATCACCTGCAACTCTTTCGTCTCCCTGAATAATTTCTCAATACACTGCATGTCATCGGGATGCAGATACTTTAAGAATTGCCTGAAAGCATAGCGCCGGCACTTGATACCGGTAAGCTGTATAAAGTTCTCGTCCAGGTTCAGCTCTCCCCTGCGTATATACCACAAAGAGATATTTCCTCCCGAGGTGGAAAGAGACAGATGCTCGTGTGCGCTCTTCAAAGCCTGTATATCTTCATGTTCACAACGGACTTTGCGGCGGATGCGCAGCAGGGCAATAAACAAGACAATAAACAAACAGACAAAGACAGCTCCGGAGACATATATTTCACGACGATATTTATCGTAAAAAGGCCGATTGAGTATTTTTACATTCTCCGGTACATTGGCTACATCAAAAACTTTAAAAGCAGAAAAAGGGGTCCAGTCCAAGATATATTCCTTGGCAAGCTCGCGGCGTTTAGGCCCTTTAACTCCATTCCCCACCCAAAATTCTTCTGCCAGCAAAGCTACGGCCCCTGCCGATATTGCATCGGTAGCCATATATCCACCTACAATGCCGATATTTTCGTTAAACCCCTCACGGATGCAACTGAATGAAGGAATATTCAGCACGCGGGAAACAGGCATAGTCGAAACATCCCATTTATCCAGCAAAAAAGCCGTATCATGTTGCCGTTCTTCGGGCATGCCGGTAATCACAAGCAGAGACAACCCTGCCATATAACGGAAAGGAAACATCTTTATCGTAAAATCCTTGGTATCCTCATTTCGGGAAAAACGGTCCATTATGGCCAGATTTTCTTTCTGAGCCAGACCATAAAGAGTCTGATAGATGTTCGAATCAAAAATACCTTTCTGTCTCCCCCATATAACAATATTCTTTTTATCCTCCTCCTCCAGTAACCTCTTCATAGAACATTTTCCCAAAAATGTTAAATCCAGGTTATATACCACAGTGATATTGTTACGGTCAAACAGCCGCTTCATGAATTCGATGTTCGTTTTGAAATCGGGTCTATCGGAAAGTAAATATACCGGTGCATCCTCGTATTGCCTCAACTGCTCTTCGTTGGGAAAATGAATGTTACTCAGCACAACAGGACGCTTCCGCAGCAAAGGGTGTGCCGACTTCAAAACTGAATAAGCAGCCTGATCTCCTACAACCAGCAGCATATCCACACTTTCGTCACCAACAGAATCCAGATAACCGCGCATGCGTTCTACTTCTTCCTGCTCGTTGTAAAACTCACAATTTAAATAAAATTCTGTAATCCGTGGAGTAATCCCTTTTGCTTTCAGTTCCTCTTCCAGATTTTGCCGGAACTTACCATATCCTATATCATTTGGACCGAACGAATAAACCAATTGTATATTCTTCTCCATCTGTTCCGTCCGCCGACTTTGTGCAGAATACACCCAACCGGCTGTTAAAATCAGAAGAAAGCCGATAACGGCGATGTATAGAATTCTGGAACGTTTCATTAAAACCCTTGCTGACGTTTGTTTTCCCTTTCAATTTTAAAAACTACAAATATAGACTATATTATTTATATATAAATACAAAGAGGCATATTCTTTATAGGGAAAATCCTATTGCACAATAGGGAAAAAAGCTGTGACAGAGGAAACTTCTTTTGTATCTTCGTAACATCTAAATAATAAATTTACTAAAAAAGATACGACTATGAAACGACTTGCTATTCTGTTTGTGCTTGTTCTGACATCGTGCATCCTGTATGCCAGAAGTGGAAAAGGGGATAATCTCAGCGGTCCTATCGCGCTGAAAGGCGAATTGACGGAGAAATATCAAAACTACTCAAAAGGGACTCCGGTCGTCATACGCGGAGTGCGAAAGATGAGAATTTCACCCAACGATGCGGTGGGCATCACTTACGGAGTGGAAATCGACGGACTGCAATATCCTATCGGAGAGGAAGAAGCCAACAAAATCATCCGGTTGAAACCGGAAACGGTCCTTGAGTACTGGCAGGGAATTTACCTGTCACAAGGCATGTACGATTACTACGACCGGAAAGGATACCGCTATGACATGCGGCAAGAGCTGGACGAGGAGTGCCTGGACTATCTGGACAAATTAAACGAAATCAGTTATAAAGACGCTTACATCGAGGATTACGTACAAGCCATTTTTGCCAAAGTCAATCCGGGAGAGGTGGATTCCAAACGTCCGGAACGCTTGAATGTACGCATCATCCAGTCGCCCGAACCGGATGCTTATATGTTGCCCAACGGCGCTATGCTGGTAAGTACCGGTTTACTGTGCACACTCGACTCCGAAGAGGAACTGGAAGCCGTCATTGCCAACGAAATGGTTCACTTCATCCTCGATCATCAGGTGAACAACGTGTCACGTGCCGAAACCCGTGCCAAACGTGCCGCTTTCTGGGCAGACGTGCTCGGTACGGTAGCCATGGCGGCCGATGACACCAACTGGATGTACGGATACGATGAACGGGTGGGCGCCATTGAACTGGCCGCCAGCATCGGAACCATTGCGGCATTGGTCAACGTACGGACAGTAAACCGCCTGGGAATGGATTACAACAGCAAACAAGAGATACAGGCCGACCGGATTGCAAAAGACTATCTGGCGTTCAAAGGATTGAACCCCGATGCATTATCCTCGGCTATCGCAAAAATAAAAGATTTCTATGGTTCAACGCACCGTTACAACAACCTAACACGATATGACAGCTATGCACGACTGAAAGAACGACTTGCCAAACTGGGAGAAAAAGAAAGCATCCACAGCCATGCTTATCAGAAAGCGACATCGGATATCGTAACGTTCAACGCAGCCATGTACCAGGGAGACAAACGCTACAAAATGGCCGAACAGCTTGTATGCAAGAACATAGACAACAAGGTGGCTTCGGACCACGATTACGTAATTCTGGTGAAAGCACGCATGGCACAGGAAAACACTCCCGAAAGCAATGAATCCTGCCTGAAACTGCTGGAGAAAGCCAAAGAGATCGCTACCGCCCGCAACCTGGACATCAACAAACAGGAGATCCTGCTGCTGATGCGCATGAACAAACAGGTAAAGGCTGCCGATAAGCTGAAAGAATACAGGGATCTGCTGATGCAATACCAACAGCAGAACGCGCTCGGTTCAGAAGAATCCGGATGGATCGGTGAAGAGATGAACTGGACAGAGAAGATGCTGTCGAAGATCAGCCTGCTGTAAAACCCAGTCACCAATATTTCAAAGGGTGTAGCCATCCGACCGCTGTGGCTACACCCTTTGCTGTGTATGGCTACACCTTCCGGAACAGAGGGTGTAGCCCTTTTTATAATCAAAAGTTAGTATAGACGCGACATCCATGGGCAGGTATCGTCAGGCCGGTCTGCATCGAGGTCACATGGAGTTTCGTACCATTCAGATACTCCGTCCAGACTCCCGTTGCCGGGAAGGTAGTGATTGCTTCTATCGGCTTAGCGGTGAAATTGCCCACCACCAACAACTTCTTGCCGTTGGCTGCCTCGAGGGTGAGAAAACGTCCTCCGGTCCAGTTGGCCGTCTTCACCAGCCAGGAGAACGTGGCTCCGGGATCAAAGAGTTCAGCATGTTCCCGCCGCAGTTTCAACAGCTTTGCGTACGTATCACACAATTCTTTCCGGGCTCCATTATCCAGATATTCCCAATGCAGGGGTTTCTTACCGGTCCGCCCTCCCTCTTCAATCGATACATCATATCCCATTTCACCAAACTGCCAGACCATCTTAGGCCCGGGTGCCGTGAAAAAGAATGAAGCATTCGTGGCAAGCTGTTTCATACGGGCATTCAGATCCGATTTTAAAGGCTCCCCGCTGTAAGCAATCTGCTTGAAGGCTGTCCGTTCTTCGTCATGGCTTTCCATAAAACCAACCCATCCTCCGTAGGGCATGGTAGTTCCGAAAGTGACCAACGGAGTAAAATCACTGTCCGACTGATAGCCCATTGCCGACTGGCAATAAGCATTGTTCAGGTTGCGCCAAAGCTGCATGCCCTCTTCCGCCAACTCGCTCTCCTCTTTTTCGTCACAGAAATGCTCAAGGATGACGACAGCCTGCGGATTCACTTCACGAATTGCCCCGTTATAATCTTTCAGGATGGCAATACGCGAAGCATCATATTTTCCGGCGGTAGCCTCTGTACTGCTGTTCTGCGTGAATCCCTTCGTCATGTCGAAACGGAAACCATCGATGTGATACTCTTCCAGCAGGAACTTCAGATTCCGTTTTACAAATGCACGCACCAAGGGTGATTCATGGTTGAAATCGTGGAAGACACCGTAAGGATGGGGCTCTTTCACATTAAACCAGGGGTTATCGGCTGCCGTACGGTTGTTTTTGGTATCCCAATACAAACGGGCAAAAGGATGCGAACCACTGGCATGGTTGTAGACAACATCAAAAAGGACAGCCATACCCGCTTCGTGGCATTTATCGATGAAAGCCTTATACATGCGGTCCGTACCGTAAGCCTTGTCCAGAGCGAAATAGAAACAAGGATTGTATCCCCAACTGTCGTTTCCGTCGAACTCCTGCACCGGCATCAGCTCGACGGCATTGAAGCCCAGACTTTTCAGATACCCTATCTTCTCCATCGCCCCGTTCAGGTCGCCTGTAGCAGTGAAGTCGCGCAACAACAGTTCGTAGATCATCAGGTTCTCTTTATCGGGTATCCGGAAGTTTTTGACCTTCCAGTCATAAGCATCCTCCCGTATCTTGAACACAGAAGCAATGCCGACAGCCCCCGAAGGATACTCTTTCGCATCGGGATAGGTAGAAGAGGAAATGTATTTATCATTATCCGGATCGAGTATCTTACGGCTGTAAGCATCGGCCAGACGAAGGGTCTCCCCTTCCCTCGTACCTACATAATACTGAAAAGCATATTCACGGGCGGGCTGAAGTCCGGTCAGCGTAATCCACCAGCACCCCGCAGCGTCATCCCGGTTCATCTGGCTGTTGCTTTCATTGCTCAGCTTCCAGTCATTAAAGTCGCCCACGACATGTGCAAAGTCCTTATGTCCTCCCTTTTTGTCTTTATCATACAGCACCAGTGTGACAGTCGACGGGTCCACCGGATTGATGCCTTCCTGCAAACCGCCGGGCATGGAGGCATATTTGACAGCCGCCGGCTCAAAAGGTTTGTACAAACGATCGGTAACAGTGACAAACGAGTCCCCGTCCAGTCCCTTTTTGCTGCCGTCGGCACTGCGGATGACGATGCCCAGCTGCCGGACCGGAGTCTCGCCCGAACCGAACCATTGGCGTATCGAAGGCTCCAGCTTAATGCTCCAGATATTATCTGCCACCCGGTTCATTTTGCACTTGTCCACATTGGTATTCCAGTCCGCAGGCACATGCATCCAGCTCCCTTCCGACACCACTCCCGCATGTGCATAAACATCACCCGTATAGTCATAAAGCGGAGAATCCTTCGTTGCTTTAAAGTACAGGGTCAGTGGGAGATCGGCATCCGGAGCCCCGGGCCGGAAACTCAGCCCGTCGTCACAGCTCCCCTCCTGTGTGATCCGGAGCTTTTCCGAAAGGCTGCCGCTCCTGATCACAATCTCTCCTTCACGCCCAGCCGACCCCTGATTGGGAGCCACCGCAAAAGTCAGGTTGGCAGACACCAACCCGCGGGTATTGACCTGAGAAATCCAACTGCGGCCCGCTTCCGGGATTTCGACCTCAAATGCGATATTGGCTTTTACTTCCACCTGCACATTTCCTCCTTCTTTGCCCATTTCGAAGCGGGAGGCCGTCAGTGTCAGCGCATCTTTCTGCTTTTGTGAAACGGTAAAGCTCTTTTCAATTCCTCCTGTCACCAAGGTCAGTTTCACGCTCCGGCTGTCATAACCGGTGTTTTCCTGTGTACTGACAGTGACGGAAGCGTCGCCCGCCCCACCCGAAGACGGAGTCACCGTACACCAGTCTGCCGCCGTACGTGTATCCGCACCGGTCAGCGAGATCCGCCACGGACGCCCTGCCGAGAACGACAAAGTCCGTGTTCCCGAAACGGCGGGAAAGTCAATGCCTTGCTCAAAATAAGTTTCACTATCAGACGAAAGGATCAGAGAATCGGTTTCTTCTTCATCCGACGAACAACCGAAACCAATCAGCGGAAGCAGGAGAAGCAGAAACGGAAAAGATAAATATTTCATAGATTAAAAGGTATTATTGTATATAAAAAAAAGAGAGGGATATATAAAAATTCACCACAGAAGGTACAGCGTAACACAGAGTCGATTTTTATGTCACTGATTATCGACATGAATACTCTGTGTTACCCTGTGTTCTCTGTGGTGAGAAAATTACCTGTGGTAAAAAATACAGGATTATTTCTTAGTCATGGTAGCCGTTTTGGCATCCGGATTCAACACAATGGTATAAGTTCCGGCTGTCACCTTCATATTGTCACCATCCTGAGTCAGTGCTCCCAGAGTGCCGCCCAGATTGACAGTCCATGCACCATCCCATCTGAACTTCATCTCACCGGCCACCAGAACAACATCCACCGACCAGAGTTTGGTTGCCGGATCATAATTCATCAAGGTTCCTTTATCCCATCCGCCGGGCGTGGCGTCACCGATCACTTCCCATCCGGTCTTGGTCAACGAGGCTGTCAGCTTCTTCATATCGGCACCTACCCGATAGTAACCGGCTGTTTCAATCTTGATGTTATCGCCATCGCTGGGTTTCAGAATAAATGTCCCTACGTTCTTATCTCCATCCCAATTGATAGAGCCTACTATACCGATCCATACTCCGGCATCCCAGAACTTGAATTTGGTATCGGCATCGAAATAGTGTGTCCCGGTATAGATAAAGTCGCGGGCGGCAGACACTACTTTGTAGCAATCGTCTTTCTCGGCGTCCCATCCCTGATAGCTTCCCGGCAGCGCCATTTCCGCACTGGACAGTTCAACGGTGGTTTCCACCATGCTATAAGAATATTTACCGGCATTTGTCAGATTCAGGGTAATCACGTACGGGCTGGCTTTCAGCACCTTGAAGTTAGTAGGCCCTGCCACCAGTTCGCCTTCAAGCTCAGACTCCTTACCGGGCACTGCTCCGTAGTTATCGGAATCCCAGCTATTGTTCGACCTGAATTTAAACTCTTTGTCAAGCAACGGAGTAGTCACCGTCCATAAGCGGGTAGTGGCATCATAATCCATTTGCGTGTCCTTATCCCAACCACCGGAAGTAGCGTCTCCCACCACTCCCCATACAAGGGGTTCGGTCTGTTCTACCTTACCTTCGGCATCTACTTTGATTCCGTAAAATCCTTTTTTCGCAACCGTCAGGTCCTTTGCCAGAACCTTGGTAAGATCACTTCCGTCCACAATGGCATACGAAGCGCCGTCCGCGTCAAAGTTGGCATATCCCTGATATACCCCGTCGCCATCCGGGTCGCCCAGGAGGTAAGCATTCATATAGTCCCAGTCGGGATAACCCACGGCTACATAAGCAAATTTCCAGTCAACCGCATTCGGATCAAAAGGAGTAGCCTTGAAAGTAATCGAGTTCGAAGCCGGATCAGCTGTCAAGTCATACGCCTTAGAAGTCAGCGTAATCGTAAAGTTATAAGTCTGTCCCGGATAAGCGCCCACTTTGGCCATCATAGCGTTCATCTGTGCATTGGTAAACTTCAGGACGGTAGCCCCGGTTTCACCTAATAAAACGGTTTTCGCATTCGCGTCATTCGTCAGCGTAACGTCATAGTTCACCACTGCCTTCACTCCATAGTCCGCCGGCGTCCATTTAATCTCGGGGAACTCCGCCGCAGCATTTTCATCGTTGAAAGTAAAGTCGCTTTGAGAGAAAGGCTCAAAAGCAGAGGCTTTCTGCAACTCCATGACGGGCGACTTCTCGTCTTCGCAAGCCGTAAAAGCCAGGAGCCCTAACAACAGTGTATAGAAATATATTTTTTTCATAATCTTATTCGTTGTTTTTAATGGTTATTCGATTTTAGTATCCTTCATTCTGCTTAAGATTGGTGTTAGAACCGATATCGTCTGACGGAATCGGGAACACGTTGTAGAAGTTCTCTACAGCCTTACCTTTAGCAGCGCCGCCCTTCCAGGGCCATACATAACCGGCAGTAGTAAACAGTCCGAAACGTACCAGGTCCGTACGGCGTTGTCCTTCGAAGAAGAATTCACGTCCCCGCTCGTCAATGATGAAGTTCAATGTCAAATCGGAATCGGAGATAGGAGCCAGCGTTTTATCACTGTAAGCTCTTTTACGCAGATCGTTCACATAACGGAGAGCAGTAGCTCTGTCGCCACCCTGACCGCCTCTGAGCACAGCTTCCGCATACGTCAGGTAGATCTCACCCAGACGGAAGAGCGGGAAGTCAACGTAAGCTTCCTTAGAAGGAGGCAGCGTTCCGTCCTTGTTCACATTGAAATATTTGGTAACAGGAATACCATTATTCTGGAATGTATTTTCGTCAATAATTTCAATACTGGTTGTCAGATCGGTACGAAGCATTGCCTTACGGGTATCCGCATCGCTGCCGCTCTCTTTAAGGAACAGGTTGTAGAGTGAAGATTTTGCCCTCACACCCTGCCATGCTCCTTTGGCGTTGACTTCATCCTGAGTTGCCGTAGCCCCCCAACATAAGAAAGCGGTCATACCACCCCAGGTCATCGTCTGGTCGCCTTCATAGCGTACAGGGAAGATCATTTCGTTAGACAAGTGATTGTCTGCCTTGAACATATCCACATAAACAGGTTCCAACTGATAGCCCACTTCGATCACCTTCTTTGCATACGTGATACATTCGGTGTATTTGTTCAGGCCGACGTAAGTCTCCGCATTGAGGTACAAGCGTGACAAGAGTGCCCATGCGGCAGCCTTGTTGGCATGTCCGTAGTCCTGGCTGTATCCCACTGTCGGTTCCGACATATCTTCCACACACTCAGTCAGCTCTTTCTCAATCCAGTTGAACAGGTCGGCAGCCATGATCTGCTTCGGCGGAATGCTTCCGATCGGGCTGTTTTCGTCTACAAACGGTACATTGCGATACAGGTCGAGCGCATACTCATAGCTCAGTGCACGCAGGAAACGGGCTTCGGCACGCCATGTCTTGATCGAGGCTTTCAGTGAAGCGTCGCAACCGCGGGCATCCAGTTTATCTTCGGTCGTCTCGCGCAGATAGGCGTTGGCTACGTTGATCTGATAGAACAGGCGGTAATATGAACCCTTGATCCACGGACTGGATGCACCCCAAGAGATGTGGTTGAATTCAGGGATACCGGGGTCGTTCCATGCACAGTGTGCGATGTCCGAAGGCAGATCCTGCATATTCCACAATACACGGAGGAAGGAAGCCTGGCTACCGCCGTCGATACCTACCACATCCTGATCGGAGTCACCTCCGCTGTTACCACCGATGGCCATACCCGCATAAATCTTAGCGAGGCTCTGTTCATAGGCTAAAGGCTCGTTCCCGAAAACAACGTCGGAAACCAATTCGTCTTTGTCCAGTGGAACCGTATCGAGGTCGTTCACACAAGACGCTACTCCTAACATCATTCCCAGCAATGCACAGGGAAGAAGATATTTAAATTTTATTGTTTTCATGTTTTACAGATTTAAAAATTGAGATTAAGGCCGATCATGAATACACGGGGGCGAGGATAGATGTTGTTATCGATTCCTTCACCACTGATTTCCGGATCCAGTCCCTTGTACTTAGTGATGACAAACGGATTCTGTACCGTAGCATATACGCGTGCACTCTGTTTATCATTGAAGAGCTTGTTGAACGTATACCCTAAAGAGATGTTGTCCATACGCACGAACGAAGCATTCTGAACGTAATAGCTCGAACGGTATTGAGCGTTCTTGAAGTCGGTGCTGCGGGCAGAGGTCAGACGGTTCTTCAGGAATCCGGTCTGGTCATACATATTGGCGCCTTCGTATGCTTCACGGTTGGACTGTACGTTGTTGTAAACATAGTTACCAAAGCTGCCGCGCAAAGCAAATGAAAAGTCCCAGTTTTTATAAGAAAGTTGTGAGGTCAGCCCCATGAACACGTCGGGAGCAGCTTTCTTGAAGCAGATCAGGTCGGCGTCGTTAATCTGGTTATCGCCATTCTGGTCTACATAAGCACCTTCGATAGGTTTACCGTCGGGACCGTAAATCTGCTCGAACACGTAGAAGGAGTTGAATGCCTCGCCTACCCGGTGGATCAGGGCGTTGTATCCTGTACCACCGTCGATACCGCCATGGATGACACCGGCATAGTTGGGGTCGTCGTTGAAGGTCATCTTGGTGATCTTGTTCTTATTGTAAGAGATGTTGTAGCCGATGTTCCAGTTCCAGTCTTTGGTTGAAACGGCATGGGCATTGACGCTGAATTCAAAACCCTTGTTCTCCAATGTACCTACATTGGTCAGCAGTTGATTGCTGAAGTTGGTTCCGGCAGGAGCCGTAACGGTGTTCAGCAAGTCCTTCGTTTTACGGAAGTAATAGTCGATTGTACCCGTGATGCGTCCATTCAGGAAACCATAATCGATACCTACGTTCCAGGTAGTGGTTTCTTCCCACTTCAGGTTCTGGTCGTAAGGTTGCGGAGCAATCAGAGAGTATTCGGTGTCACCGAAATAATAGTTGGCACCTGCCTTGGAGTACATATAGCGGGCCATATACGGATAGTCTCCGTTACCCAGGTTCTGCTGTCCGGTCACACCATAGCCCAAACGCAGCTTCAGGTCCGAGATAGCGTTCACATTCTTCAGGAATGACTCCTCGTTCAGTTTCCACGCCAGTGCTACGGACGGGAACAATCCCCAGCGGTTGTCCGGGCTGAAACGTGAAGAACCGTCGTTACGCAAGGTGAATGTCACCAGATAACGGTTCAACAATGTATAGTTGAGACGTCCGAAGAAAGAAACCAGGTAGCTTTCGCTCGCATAGTCATCCCCCTTCTTATAGAATTCTTCCCCGGTCTTCTCTGCATAAGCGGCCGAGTAGGGATAAGAGTTGGTAGTCGAATTATAGAAATGCTGCCAGGAGTAACCTGCCATGACGTCGATGTAGTTGACTCCGAACGTATTGGTATAGTTCAGGTAGAAATCGAGCAAGGTGTTGCGTTTCAACTGTGTATAATGGCTGTTTTCACCAAAACCGCTTTTGAAGTTACCCGTACAGTAAGTCAGCGGTGAATTGTCGGCGATAATCACGTCACCCTTACTCTTCGATACGTCATAACCTAAATTCAGGTTAGCGCGCAGTTCGGGCAGGAAGTGGAATTTATAATCGATCTGCGCATTGCCGATACTGCGGTAAACGGTCGATTTATCATCTTTCTCTTCAAGCATGGCAACAGGGTTGGCCAGACCGATATCAATCGGAGAAACCTTGTCTCCCTCCTGCTTCATATACATAAAGTATCCGTTTCCGTAAGGGTTGCCTTCCATATAGACAGGCTGTGTGGGGTCATACTGGGTAGCCAGACCGATAGCTGCACGGTCGGCAAAACGGTTCTTGTTGTACACTCCCTTCACATTCAGCTGGATGTTGAGCTTCTTGTCGAAGAAGTTGGGGTTCAGGTTAATGGCACCTGTCAGACGTTGCATGTTCGAAGTCTTCAGGATACCGTTTTCGTTTGTATACGCCACAGACACACGATAAGGCATATGCGGAACGGCTCCGGATACACTTACATTATGGTCGGTGCTGAAAGCCGTGCGGAATATTTCATCCTGCCAGTCGGTAGAGGTTTTGCCCAAAGCGTTGGCCTGAAGACTATTCTCGCCAAACTTCTCGATCACGAAATTACGGAAATCGTCTGCCTTCATCACATCGACCGTATTCGACTTCGTACTGATAGAGAACGTGCCGCTGTAGTCCACCTTCACGCGTCCCGACTGTCCCTTCTTGGTGGTAATGATGATAACACCATTGGAGGCACGCGAACCGTAAATAGCAGTAGCAGAGGCATCTTTCAGAATCGTAAACGTCTCGATGTCATTGGGGTGGACGGTAGAGAGCGGATTGCCCATACCTTTGATTTCGGTGTTATCGACAGGCACCCCGTCAATAACGATCAGCGGGTCGTTGCTGGCCGACATGGACGAACCTCCGCGCACACGGATCGTAGCCCCGGCTCCCGGAGCGCCGCCGTCGGTAATCACGCTGACACCTGCGGCCTTACCCACCAACAGGTCGGAAGCCGAAGTAGCCATACCTTTTACCATCTTGTCCGCATCGATTGCCATCACCGAGCCGGTCACGTCATTCTTCTTCACGGTACCATAACCGATCACCACCGCTTCCTGAAGCATCACCGCGTCATCTTGGAGGGTCACCGTCACACTGGGAGCAGCTTTCACTTCAACCGGCTTGTAACCGATGAAAGAAATTACAAGAGTTGAATTTTGAGGAACACTCAGAACAAAGTTTCCGTTCAGATCGGTAATCGTACCGATAGAAGAATTATCCTTCACAACCACATTCGCGCCGATTACGGGTTCACCCGTTGAATCTTTCACATGTCCCTTGACAGAGACTTGCTGTGCATAAGCGCTCAATGACAAGAATAGCCCAAACAACAGGGGCAGAATCATACGACAGATTCTAAGATTAACTTGCTTCATGCATTTAAAAATTAAAGTTAACAATATAAATATTAATATGATTTCTAAACTTTACATAGAGAATGAACGACTCCATTCCCGTTCTTGATTACGTAGCAAAAATAGTATATTAAGCGACAGCCACTTATTTAATGTCCGACAAATCCGCTCCCGCAACTACGCAAACGATTGCACCGTAAAAGCGGGGTTATAGCACATTGTCACCGAACTTTTTAGCCTCCTTTACACTATTTTTGTATCATATTAAACAAATCCGTAAATACATTGGTTTTGTTTTTATATAAAATCATTTACCTTTGGGTGAAAAACGAATCGAGTTCACCACAGATTACACAGATTAACGCAGATTCTTTTAATCTAATTCTCAATGAAATAAATCATTTATCTGTGAAAATCTGTGTAATCTGTGGTGAATAAAACCAATCAGCCATGAATAAACCGCAAATCACGATCAAAGACATCGCCCGCGAACTGGGAGTCTCCCCCTCCACCGTATCGAGGGCCTTGAAGGACAATCCCGACATCAGCCAGGAAACAAGGGACGCTATACATAAGTACGCGCGCGAACATAATTATAAGCCTAATGTATTGGCACTGAACCTGCGCACGAGCCGTTCCAACACCATCGGGGTCATCATTCCACAACTCGTGCACCACTTTTTTTCGTGTGTGCTGAGCGGCATCGAGGAGACGGCGGCAAAAGCCGGATACAACATCCTGGTGGCACAGAGCAACGAAGAGTATGAACGGGAAGTGAAAATCGTCCACTCTTTTCTCGCGGCACGGGTTTGCGGGGTCATCACTTCCCTGGCCAAAGATACCTCCCAATACGACCATTACCAAGAGTTGCTGGACAATAATATCCCCATCGTGTTTTACGACCGTATCTGTACCGGAATCAATACCGAACGGGTGGTGGTGGACGATTACGCGGGCTCGTTTGCGGCGGTGGAGTATATGATACAGACCGGATGCAAACGCATCTTTTTTTACAGCGCCGCCCCTCACCTCGAAATCTCCAAGAACCGGCGGAACGGTTATCTGGATGCCATGAAGAAGTACCGGATTCCGGTAGACCAGAGCATGATCAAGCTGTGTGATACCCGCGAGAAAGCAATTGCCATTACTCCCACCCTGCTGGAAGGCCCCGACCGTCCGGACGGTTTCTTTGCCATCAACGACGAAACAGCATCGGGCATCCTCTATTCCTGCAAACTGGTGGGACGGAAAGTGCCGGACGAAGTGTCCATCTGCGGGTTCACAGACGGAGCCATTGCCCAAAGCACAGACCCGAAACTGACCACGGTAGAGCAGCACGGCGAGGAGGTAGGCAAAAGTGCCATCAAGCTGCTGATAGAAAAACTGGAGGGAAACGATGAAGGAAAAAGCAGCAACAAAATCGTGCGGACCAACCTGGTGGTACGAGGAACAACGAAATAAACCGGGTTCACCACAGAGGACACGGAGGACACAGAGTTTTAATCTCTTGTTTGTCGGATTATTTTAAGAGAAAATCTTCTCTGTGCCCTCTGTGTCCTCCGTGGTGAATCCATTTCTAACGAAATCATTTATCATAAATATCATGAAAGTAAAACCTGACTTAAGTTTTTGGAAGCTGTGGAACATCAGCTTTGGTTTTTTCGGCGTACAGATTGCATACGCACTGCAAAGCGCCAACATCAGCCGCATATTTGCTACATTAGGCGCCGATCCGCACAGTCTGAGCTATTTCTGGATACTCCCTCCGTTAGCGGGAATCATCGTACAGCCCATCATCGGTTCGGCAAGCGACAAAACCTGGACACGCTTCGGGCGGCGCATCCCTTACCTTTTTGTAGGTTCGCTGATCGCGGTGCTCGTGATGTGCCTGCTGCCCAATGCAGGCAGTTTCGGCATGGCAGTGGGCACGGCGATGACCTTCGGACTGGTGTCGCTAATGTTCCTCGATACTTCGATCAACATGGCCATGCAGCCTTTCAAAATGCTGGTGGGCGACATGGTAAACGAGAAACAGAAGGGACTGGCCTACTCCATCCAGAGCTTCCTATGCAATGCCGGCAGCCTGGTAGGTTATCTGTTCCCGTTCATCTTCACGTTTATCGGCATCAGCAATACGGCGGGCAAGGGGACGGTACCCGATTCGGTGATTTACTCGTTCTACATCGGTGCCGCCATCCTGATCCTGTGCGTCATCTACACCACGGTAAAAGTGAAAGAGATGCCCCCGAAAGAGTTTGAAGAATTCCACGGTATCACAGCCGACGAAAAGAAAGAGAAAACCGACTTCATCTCTCTGCTGAAGCATGCCCCGAAAGTATTCTGGACGGTAGGTCTGGTACAGTTCTTCTGCTGGGCGGCCTTCATGTACATGTGGACGTATACCAACGGTGCCATCGCAGCCACCGTATGGGGCACCACCGACGTGCAGAGCGCAGGCTATCAGGAAGCGGGCAACTGGGTAGGCGTGCTGTTTGCCGTACAGGCCATCGGCTCGGTCATCTGGGCAGTGGTGCTCCCCCTGTTCAAGGCACGCAAGCAGGCCTACGCACTGAGCCTCGTGCTGGGTGGCGCCGGATTTATATCCACCCTCTTCTTCCACAACGAATACCTGTTGTTTGCCTCCTACCTGCTGATCGGCTGTGCCTGGGCAGCCATGCTCGCCCTGCCGTTCACCATCCTGACCAATTCTGTTTCGGGCAAGAACATGGGTGCTTACCTGGGATTGTTTAACGGGACAATCTGCGTTCCGCAAATTGTAGCGGCACTCGTCGGCGGAGGCATCCTCCACCTTGTCGGCGGACATCAGGTGAACATGCTGGTATTGGCGGGCGTACTGCTGATCGTGGGAGCCGTTTGCGTCTATTTCATCAAAGAGACGGTGGTGCATCACGAAGGGTAAGCCGGAGAGGCAGTGCGATAAATACTTGGTAATCAAAAAAAATCCCTAAAAAGTAATTCCTCCGGACTCACTTGTCCGGAGGAATTATACAAACAAAACAAATACTGTCCGTGTCTCCCGACAGGGAAGTCAATTATCGGTCTGCATGAATACCATTAATTCACATGGACAGTACCCGATGCTTTCTGGATCAGACGGTAAGTTTTCACCACCGGTGCCCCATTGGCATACGTAGTCACGGTAAAGTTCATTTCGCGGGCATTTCCGAAATTCTGAGGGAAACGTGCCTTTACATCATACGAACCGTTAGCTGTTACCATACTGACTTTTCCTTCCGACTCTACCCATCGGTTATCTGCCTCTCCAAATGAGACAAGCACCGGACGTATCTCATTTTTATCGGTAGAAGGAGTGCCGCTGATGGTAAACATATATTTTTTTTGCTCTTCAGAAAGCCCAAGATTATCAGGAATCTCTCCCGCTATAATAATCGTGTTTCCGTCCATCTTGATGCAGCCAGCCGCTGCCAGATCGGCATTCAGTTGTATCTCGGCGCTTTGGCAAAGCGTCGCCTTGTCTACCGTGCCACTCTGGATAATGGTCATGTCCTTGGTCTCCATTGCTCCGCTGCCCATGTTGGCGGACGCATTCCAGCGTCTCAGCGTCAGCGTGGCACGGCGCTCTTCTTTACCGATATTATCGGTCATGGAAAGGGCATGTATGCTTTGGGAGCCTAATAGAATATTAGATTTCTGTATCCAGTCGCAATCTTCAGGAATCACCACATCCACTGCTGTCAGGACTCCCCCTTGTTCCAATCCAAACACGAACGCTACGTCCAGACCAAAAGGCGAACATTTGTAAACGTCCTCACCCTGCTTTAAAAACATGTTTGCCATCAGCGGACCAAAGCCAGTGAATTCTTCCGTATACTTCGTAATGTCCAGATAATCCTGGTAAACGATATATTCATCAACTTTCTGCTTGCTATCAGTAGTATTGTACGTCACGAGGGACAGTTTTGCCGTACGCGGACGTCCGGTATTGTTCGCTTTCGTGACTTTCAGGTTGTAAGAGATATTGCTCATTCCCGAAGCTCCGGCACTCCCTAACTCAACTTCCAGCCAATCACAATCTTCCGGCAATACGATACCGATCGGATTGATATCGCTATTGTTCGTGCCTTCGATAGCGGCGATCTTCACTGCTGAGAAACTTGAAGCAGGATACTTGATGGTCAGCGTCTTTGCACCGGCATCCAAAGTCGCATTAGCAGTTTCCGCTGTCAACTGGGCATTCGCATTCAATTTCCCCATCACGTCCTCCGTTTCTACAGATTCTCCGTAGTTCCATTCGGCAATGGTGATGTCGGCAGTGACATTACCGGCACTGTTGTTGAGGTTGACAATGTAGCGGGTATTGACATCCATACCTTTGAAAGTACCGGTCATGCTGCTACCGAACTGGGCTTCCACCTCGATATCACCGCTACCGCCTATGCTGCCTGTAATTTTGACACTTGGGATATAATCATTAGCAGTCTCCGCCGCTATCGGCAAAGCATACAGTGCGGCAGGAATCAGTTCCGCGTTCACCACGTCTGCCGCCGCCAAAGCTACAATATCGTAGTCCCCGGAGGTGGTTGCCTGCGGCACATTGCCGAACATCGTAGAGTTCTTCGCTCCCGAGAGTGTTACCTTTTTCACCGTGAAGCCTGTACCTACAGGGTTCTTGATGTCGATACGAGCCACACGGCGCACCAGCGTGGCATTGAGAGCCGTGCCTCCGGCAACGTCCTGATTGGTATACAATGTATTGAAATTCTGCGCCCCTGAGCCATCGTATTCATTACGCCCGATGATAGCAGTCATAGGCAACCCCTTGTCAGCAGTGATGTTATTGCCACTTGCGCTGAGTGCGGTTTCAAGGATTTTCAAATTATCCAAGTCGGAAAAGACCGCCGCAGAGCTGCGGTTACTCCCCGCGCCGGCGGTGGCGACGGCGAGAGCCGTCAGCGCTGTGGAGGTACGATCTATGTCGTTCACCACCAGCACAAATCTGCGGGTGCGCTCGTCGCCCTTAGGCACGCCATACGAAACCCGGTATCCGTCGCCCACGGGGGTGAGCACCAGGTCGTTTTCGTCGCCCAAAGCTTTATACCGGTAGATACGTTCCAGGGTATATCCCTTCAAGTTATCCGCACTGGTCCCGGTAATCGCCGCACTTGAACTCTGGTTGTCCAGGTCCACAAAACTGTACAGGTCCAGCTTTTCGATTTTCACTTCACCGGGCAAAGCGATGATGTTGTCGCCTGCCGCACGGGTGACCACAGTCCCTCCTAACCCATTGATTTTCATACTTACCAACTGTTCGCCACTCTTCAGCGGGACATCCGGCCGGTTTTCATTCTGCAACTCTTCGTTGCTGCAAGATGCCAATCCCAATAAAAAGGTGAAAGCCATCCATTTAAACAAAGAACTTCTTTTCATACACGTTCGTTTTTTAGTGTGTTAATACTATCTGTTGTAAAAGAATCATTTTACGCCGTGGGGTTCTTGCCTCACAGTCAGCTTGCGTGTTTCACCATTGCGCAGCTCCACGCTGACCGTCGCCGTGCGGGGAGGCAGGTTGCCTATCTCCTCTACCGTCACAGGCACATACAAATCCGCCTTCAGGCTGATGCAAGGAGCGGTCACTTCGTAACCGGCATGCAGCCAGGACGCATCGACAGTCACCTTCACCGGTGCGGACAACGCCGGATAGAGCAAGCCTACGCAGAAGGGATTATCATTCACCCCACCCTCGGTGACAGTCAACTCAATCCTGTTCACAATGGCCTTTAATTGCTTTCCGGCTGCGGCAGGCCCACTCTCCCGAAGGGTCCGGATGTACGCTTCATAGAATTTTACCTCATTGAATCCATCATCTCCCACACGAATCGGATCACGCATGGCAACCCGGATTTCACTTCCCTCCATCCGGAGTTCGCCGGCTTCGCGCAGCGGGAGTCTCACCTCCACGTCATCGGCCATCTGTGCCGGGTCCGGATCGGCTTCCTGCACCACAAGCCAATCGGCCTCCACCGGTGCGTCACCGTTGTTCGCATCCCGATAGCGCATCCGGAAGGTGGCTTCACGAGGGTGTCCGGTCCTGTTTTCATCCACCCGGAAGTATAAGCTAACCGCACCGGGTGATGGCACCGATACCTTCTTCACCCAGTCATAATCTTCCCGGGCAAAAAATTCCAGATAAGAACCGCCGCCCCCGACTACCGCTCTCGTAACCACCTCGTGCCCGATCACCCGGAACGCAGCACCTCCAAACGCCGGAAAACGGATGACCCGCGCGTCCGGATCGACACGACACAGATCTTTCATCAACCCCACTCCCCGGATCTCCACCGAAGCCAACGCAGGACTGGACGCCGCTGCCGGTTCCAGACAGACCGTATACTCCACAAAGCAGGTCTTCCCGTCTTTTTCGTACACAAAGCTGACAGGCACACGCAACGGATAATCGTTGCCGACGGTAACAAAAGAACCTCCGCCTATTCCGGCTCTAACCGTACGGGTTACGGCAGGTTGCTTCATCTCTAAAGTAGTCTGAAACGTTTCCGATGAAGGGTTGCCGGTTACCTGTCCCGTCCCGGCCACCAGCCAGTCACATCCCTCGGGAATTTGAATCCCGATCGGTTTCGTATCTCCCGAGGCTCCGGTCAGGGTGACAATGGCAGGATTCGCTTCCCTCAGAATACCGTCCCTCAGTGTGATAGTGGTACCTGCCACCGTCACACCCGTTGCCGACGGTGCCACCTCCACTGTACATCCGGCGTTGAGCCTGTCCGAAAGGTCGCCGGTATCTATTCCGTTCCCTTCGTCCCAGTCCGCCACCTCGAGGCTTACCCCCAGGTTGGCATCGTCGTTCCGCACCCGCAGCAAGTAACGGGTATTGGGCTTCATGATGCCCCGTGCCGTCAGCGGCAGTTCGTTGTTCATCAACTTCCCGGTGAGGCCGATCTCCACCTCCATATCTGCTTTGAGCGGAAAAAGGTAACAGGCTCCGGCAGTCTGTGCGGCAGTGACGGATAGCGGAACGGCCTTATATTCCGTTGCAGCAGCGCCCGCCGGTTCAGCGAAAAGAGCCATTTCCGCCGCAGCTTTCACCTGTATCCCCTCCACCCGGTATCCCGTAATGTCGGGATTCACAATATCGATGCGGCTCACCCCGCGCACCAGCCGCACCGAGAGCCCCCGATCGAGTTGCTGTGGGCTGAAAACGGGATCATCGCTTATCACCCCGTCGGAACTGATCACCCGGTGGGTCACTTTCGCGCTCATGGGCAGCAGCGGACATGCCGGAGGCAGATACGCCGTCCCGCCCGATTCCCGATCGGGTATCCACTTGAAGGTGCTGATTGCAGTGCCATAAGTCAGGTTTGCCCAATCCCCAGGCGGGTTGGCTATCCCGCGGTTGGCACACACCAGGAAGGCCCGTTGGTGCGCGTCCCCTTCAGGCACCCCGATACCGGCATGATATCCGTCGGCATCGGGCAGCAACAGGAAGTCATTGTCTGTTCCGCCCGCCTCATAGTGGTACGTCCGTTCGTGCTTGAAGTTCGTCACATCTGTCTGCTCCGTAGTTCCGTCCCAGCTCACAAAGCAATAGACGGTGAGCAACCTCACCTCACACTCTCCCTCCAGTGTCAGGCTTTCGTTACCCGCACGGGTAGGCACGGCTCCTCCACCTGCCAGCCCGGTAAGCGAAAGATTCACGATCCGCTCACCGTCCGCCGGGGAGACCGGGGGGAAACCATCCTGCTCCGATACGTCGGAACAGGCGGAACCGCCCAGGGTGAGCAAAGCGGTGAGAAAAATAATAGGTATAGTCTGTTTCATAATTGTTTTGAGTATTATTCACCACAGAGGGCACAGAGAATATCTTTCTCTTAAACATCCATATAAACAAGAGATTAAAGCTCTGTGCCCTCTGTGTCCTCTGTGGTGAACCTGATTCATTTCTATTCCGTTACCGAGAAAGCGCGCTTTCGCCTCCCGAAGAATCCGCCTGGTATGTGGGGCGTTGCACCAGCGTATAAGTCGATGTCCGGATTGCTCCTCCTTCATAAGTCTGCACACTGAAGCTAACACTGCGATCCCCATTCATCTCGTTGGGAAGCAGCCGCAACTGGCGGACAAAGCCGGAAGGGGGATCATCTCTCTCAATCCGTCCCCTCGTTAAAATGCCCTGACTGCTCTGGCTTCCATACACAAGGCTCTCGTACAACCAGTTACATCCCACGGGGATGATGATCCGCACCGGCTTCCTGCCTTCGCTGACCACGCAGCAGGGATTGAGTATGGCCCTCTTCGTATTTTTCTTGCCTACGTAGATGGTATTTCCATCCATATAGAGTTCGTCCACCGGATAGCCGTTTCCCAACCGGAGCCCGGCCGACGACGCCATCTGCGCGTACACCGCGGCAGACACCGGGGGTTGCACCAACGTGTAGCGCCGCTCTTCCAATTGCGTGCCATCCAGCACGGTCGGGTCGGCAACGGTTGCCGCGCGAGAGTTTAAAACTCCACCTCCGCCGCCACTGTCGGAGGATCCGGAATACGTATTACGACGCACCACAAGCGTAGCCCGGCGTTCGGCACCGGTCATGTTGTCCTGCACCGTGGTCAGTATCCGCTGCGAAGGTATCCGGGCGCGTCCTGCGAGGACGCTCTGGCTCTGCCCGCTGATGTCCAGCACATCCTCCATGCAGACCGCCGCCCATGGCTCGCCTTGCGCTTCGATATACGCCGATCCGTCTGTCCGGGAGCTCAAATCCACTTCTATCGCCGCTCTTGTCAGCACTCCACCACTCTGGGCCTTTTCGGGATCGAGGCACAGGCTGACCTCTCCCACATACGGGGAGAGCAGGATGGGAGTGGCTTCGTCCAGTGTCCAAGGCCGGGATAGCCACGAAGAGGTGTTGCGCAATCTTACGTCCGCGGGCCACTCCCCGGGTATGGACGTACATATCTTGCCCATTCCAGCCAACTCATAGTCGAAACAGTCTTCCACCACCCTCCAGTCTTCGTAGCGCAAAGCACCGGTAACACCATCCTGCACCACCAAGGTGACGGTGGCAGGAGCCGAAGGAACTGTTCTCTGCCGCATAAAGACAGTATTCAAAAAGCCGCTTCCCGTTTCTATCACGTCTGTCATCTCTTCCTCGGTGGGTATCAGGTAAAGCCTCACTTCAGCGGTATTATCATCGGTCTTTTGACTGTGCACCACCTTGACGCGACCCTGTAACGGTGCCGACAGGATGACACCTATCGGAGCGGAATTGCCCGACGCGCCGGTAAAGCGGACGAAGGGATAACTTTTGATCTGGTACGTACCGCCGGAACCCGCAGACACGAACTCCTTCACCACCCACTCTTCCGCAGCCAAATCGGCATCGGGCAGCGCCCTCGCGGTTTCCAATCCTCCACTCGCGGCAACGCAGGTATACGAATTTTGCGCCACACGGACTATCCGCTTCTGCAACTCTATCAGTCCGAAGCAGGAAGCGGAGTAGCCACCCGAAGTTGTCAACTGCCCCGTAACAGAGGCCACTGCGGTATTGTAGGTCGTTGCCGTCACCTCGGCATCGATATCCGCCCCCTCGTCCCAAGGCAACACCTCAAGGGTGGCGGCCACATTGTTTTCGGCACTTTTGACGCGCACCACGTAACGGGAATTTGCCTCCAGCACAGCGGCAGGGATGGACACGGTGGTCTCCGCGCCCAGATAAGTCCCCTTCAAGGTGAGAGTGAAGGCTCCCGGAAAACTGTATACCGCCGCGGGCAGCCATTCGGCATCCGTCAGTGGCAACTCAATGGCGACAGTGGTTGACGTACCTCCCGCTGCTCCGTCGAACAAGTCTGCCTTGTCCTGCCGGGTATAGCTCAGCCCGCTCAGGACAAACTGGCTGACAAACGGGTTACTGATGTCGATGCGTGCCACCCGCCGCCTGAGTTTCACCTTCAGCCCCCGGGCAAGGTCGGCCGTGGTGAAGGTTGCCCCGTCATCATACCGATAGGTTCCGTCGTTCATCAGCACCGGTTTGGGCACGTTGCTCGACATCGGGAAAGGAGCCGCCAGCGCGGCGGACGTCCCGGCGGTGGTGGTCTCCGGTGTCAGGACCCCGCTCAATG